>Ga0164294_10000146_pt1 | contig 65402 bp, 55 predicted proteins | sample GEODES005metaG_FD_111479 | JGI IMG/M metagenome (GOLD analysis project Ga0164294, IMG submission 111479) | Oligotrophic lake water microbial communities from Sparkling Lake, Wisconsin, USA - GEODES005 metaG | ecosystem: Environmental > Aquatic > Freshwater > Lake | place: USA: Sparkling Lake... | reverse complement strand
CTATTTTCTTTACTTGGAAGACGGCCTTCCATTGCGCCCTTTAGGAGTGTTTAACCACAACGCCTTAATTGAAACCAATCTGCAGGGATTGAATTCTGTGGAAGTCATTAAAGGTCCTGCGTCCTCTCTTTATGGTCCAGAGGCCGTGGGTGGTGCGATTAACTTGATCACGAAGACGGCACCAGGTATTCCGACCGCACAAGTGGGTATACAAGTAGATGAGTGGGGGTATAATCGCGTGCAATTCACCGCTGGTGCACAAGTAGGGAAGAAATGGTCGATTATGACGGGGGGGTATGTAGCGCGTCAAAAAGGTTCTTGGGCTTCAAACTCGGATTTTGATAAGTCATCAATCAATCTGCGAATCGATTATCAATTCACGCCAAAGACGAAATTATGGGGCTCATTTGCTTATAACGATTACTTCTCCCAAACCGGAGGGAACATCGACAGTACAGGTTTTTATTCCCGAAGCTATCAGAGTCCAGCGGATTTTACCTACCGTTCTTCTTTCTCGTCTCGTTCTCGTCTGACGTTAGAGCACAAATGGTCGGACAATGCGAACTCTAGTTTGACCGCTTTTTATCGGGATAATGCTTTGGGTCAAAACCCAGCCTATTCCATTTCTTGGACCGCACCTTCGATGACCGCCTCTGGCCAAGTGAATCAAAACAGCTTCAAAAGCTTTGGCTTGATGGGTCAGCACATCCAAAATTTTGAATTCTTACACTCAAAATTAGTGGCGGGATTTTTGTTAGATCGCTCGCCTAATGACTATTGGGCGTATAAAATTAACTTAGCTGCGACGCTTCGTCCAGACAAGAAATCGGTGGAGAAATTCACGATCACCCAAGTCTTACCATCGACGTTCTTGGGAAATTATTCGGCGGTGATTTGGAACAAAGCGGCTTATGCGCAATTTGACCTTCATCCAGTAGAGAAATTGCGCCTTTCGTTGGGTGGCCGTTTCGATCAAATGTCCTTTGACTATACCAACTTCATCGACAATTCGACGGGCACAAAAAGCTACGAACAATTCTCTCCTAAGTTAGGGGTCACGTACGAGGCTTCTTCAGCCCTAGGTTTCTACGGTAATTTCTCCAAAGGCTTCTCGCCTCCTGCCCTTTCAGCGGTATTCCGCGCGAGACCAGCGGCACAAGCGGCGGCAATAGGGGAGAAATTCTATTTAAGCATTGACCCAGCGGTGTTTTCGAATTACGAGGTGGGAGGCTGGGCTTCAATTTGGCAAAATAAAGTTTTCTTTGATTACACATGCTACCGTTTAGAAGGGAATAATGAGCTATTAGGTATTCGTCAACCAGATAATACAACAGATTATTTATCCGCAGGAAAGACCTTGCACGAGGGCATTGAGTATCAAATAACGTATCGCCCCAATGGCGCTTGGAATTTCCGATTTGGCGGGACAAATGCCAAACATACCTTCGTGGATTTTATGTTAAGTACGCGCGCCTCGGATGCTTTGAAAAATGTAAATGGCAAGGAAATGCCTCAGGCACCTAATTTTGTGGCTAACTCGGAAGTAAGCTACAAATACAAAGGTGCGCGCATCGCGTTGGAATGGCAAAAAATTGGACCTTGGTTTCAAGATCAAGTGAATAATGTGCGTTATGAAGGCGTTTCGGTTTTCAACCTTCGTATGGGCTACAACTACAAGGCCTACCAATTCTTCACCAATATTCTTAACCTAGGTGATTCACTGTATGCGACCGCCGCGACACGTGGGAATAATGCCACAGATAAATCTACGTATACGCCAGCTGCGCCTCGCACGTTGGTGGCCGGTGTTCAAATCGATGTATTCCAACTCTTCAAAAAATGAAAAAACTAATTCTTTTGTTCGTTTTCTTTGCGCAGATTACTTGTGCACAAACGGTTTCTAATCCCGCGAATCAAGCGTTGGATCCCTCTTTTGCAGTGAAGTCAAATGGCGACATTGTTTTGTCTTGGGTGGAGAAATCGGCCAATGAAGTTTTGTTTTTTAGAAAAGTCAATCAGGGGCCTGCTGAGCAGGTCCCTATTGATAAAAAAGCTTCTACCCACGCAGAAGGTATGCCTAAATTAGCCTATAAGGCGGATGGAACCTGTGTACTATTATATGAAATGAATCGTCCCACAGCGACCTCGCGATTTAATGGGGATTTGCTGTATGCGATGGAGGTTAATGGGGTTTGGCAAAAACCGCAATACATTCACCAAGACACTGCGGCGGGTTTGAGTCATTCCTTTGGCCAGCTAATTTCCTTGCCCAGTGGGGAAGTTCGGGCGTTTTGGTTGGATGTTAAAGTTGGGCCCAAGGGTCGGACCTTAGTCACAGCTGAAACGTTTTCCGGTTCTGGGTTTGGCGAGATGAAAATGCTCGATAAACAGACATGTGAATGTTGTCGAATCAGTGCGCTTGCCGATTCGAAAGGAAATGTAGACGTGATTTACAGAGACTTAACGAATAAAGGCGAACGGGACATGGCCTATATTCATTCGGCTGATTTTGGGCAAAGGTATTCAGAGCCGGTACCCTTATATGAGGATCATTGGTTGGTCAATGCCTGTCCGCATGCAGGGCCTTCGATGGTGCGAGGAGCGAATGGCTTGGAAGCCGCATGGTTTACCGGTGCGGAGGGTACTTCTGGCGTGAAATGGGCGTATCAAGGTTCGAAAAAGATGATTCTTCACTTAGCGGGGGATAAAATCAGAATGCCTCAATTAGCTTCAAATCCCAAAGGGGAAACGGCATTGGTTTTCGCAGAGATTAAGCAAGCGGGGGATCGTTATTATAAACAAATCGGATGTATTCGAAAGGATGTCAAGGGTAAATTGACCAAAACATATGTGTCGGACTCGTCTTATGATTGTGCCAATCCGATGATTACCTGGGGCGGAAAATCCTGGATAATAGCTTATGAGGCGGTGAAGGGGCCCGAACAAGTTGTCCTGATAAAAAATACGGGCTTGTGATAAAAATCACGAAATAGATGTGCATATTAGCCGAAATTTGCACTTCATCATTCAAACATTGCCCATGGAAGTATTCGGCTATTTGGCTTCTTTGTTTATTGGTATTTCCTTAGGCTTGATTGGTGGGGGTGGATCCATTTTGACCGTTCCGGTTTTGGTCTATTTGTTCGGTGTGAATCCAGTGCTAGCGACGGCCTATTCGTTGTTTGTGGTGGGGGCGAGTTCGTTGGTCGGGGCGATTCCGAAATACCGACAAGGTCTCATCCACCTAAAGGCAGCCATTATTTTTGGAATTCCGTCCATTATCTCTGTGTATGCGACGCGCAAATTTATTGTTCCGCAGATTCCTGTGGAGCTTTTTTCATTGGGGGATTTTGGGGTGACTAAATCGGTTTTGATGATGGTCTTTTTTGGTCTTTTAATGGTTCTAGCCTCCTATTCGATGATTCGAGGGAAAAACGAAGCAGTAGAGCCCACAGGAACGGAAGTAGAAGAAGTTCAAGTATTTAATTATCCGATGATCTTGTTAGAAGGCACTTTGGTGGGTGTTCTGACGGGACTAGTGGGTGCGGGAGGGGGATTTTTGATTATTCCGGCCTTGGTGATGTTGTCGAAATTGTCCATGAAAAAGGCGATAGGCACTTCTTTGGTCATTATTGCGGCCAAATCCTTGATCGGATTTACGGGGGATTTGGGTCACCAAGTGATGGATTGGCGATTATTGGGGACGGTTACGGTTTTGTCAATTGTGGGGATTTTTGTGGGAGACGCTTTGAGTAAAAAATTAGATGGCAATAAATTAAAAGTGGGATTTGGTTGGTTTGTGCTGGTGATGGGTATTTATATTTTGATACAGCAAGTAGTTTTTCCGATGAAATAACAACACGATATGAAAGTAGAACAGATTTACACAGGATGTTTGGCACAAGGTGCGTATTACATTGAAAATAATGGCGAAGCGGCGATCATCGATCCTTTGCGAGAGGTGGAGCCTTATATTTTAAAGGCGCAACGCAATGGGGCGAAGATTAAATACGTTTTCGAAACGCATTTTCATGCGGATTTTGTTTCGGGACACTTGGATTTGTCGGCTAAAACCGGTGCACCCATCGTCTATGGTCCTACGGCTTCCTGTGGTTTCGACTGCATTACGGCAGCCGATGGCCAAGAATTTGCCTTAGGAAATGCCAAAATCCGGGTGATTCACACCCCTGGGCATACGATGGAATCGACTTGTTTTTTGTTGATCGATGAGACGGGAAAAGCAACGAGTTTATTTTCGGGTGACACTTTGTTTATTGGGGATGTGGGTCGGCCGGATTTAGCTCAAAAAGTAAAAGCGGAATTGACCGAGGATATGTTGGCCGGATTTTTATTTGATTCTTTGCGCAATAAAATCATGCCTTTGGCCGACGATATCATTGTTTATCCGGCCCATGGCGCGGGTTCTGCTTGTGGCAAAAACATGAGCAAGGAAACGACGGACACCTTGGGAAATCAGAAGAAAACGAATTATGCCTTAAATCCGGAGTTAAGTCGGGAGGCGTTTATCAAGGAAGTTTTGACCGGTTTAGTGGCGCCGCCGGCCTATTTTCCATTGAATGTGCTGATGAATATTCAGGGTTATGATTCGATCGATAAAGTGTTGGCGCGTGGCCAACATGCTTTGTCGGCGGCGGCTTTTGAGACAGCGGCCAATGAAACGGGAGCCTTGATTTTGGATACACGGGAGGCGCAGGTTTTCGCGAAGGGATTTGTGCCAAATTCAATCAATATAGGGATTGATGGTACTTTTGCGCCTTGGATTGGGGCGATGATTCCTGACATCAAACAAGAAATTTTATTGGTCACCGATGAGGGACGTGAGGAAGAGGTGATCACGCGTTTAGCGCGGGTGGGCTATGATTTTGCGATTGGTTATTTGAAGGGGGGATTTGCGACTTGGGAAACTGCTGGTAAAGAAGTGGATCGGGTAGATTCGATTTCGGCGGATGAGGCATTTCAGCGAATTTCGGCTGGGGAAGGGGAATTATTGGATGTGCGGAAAAATTCGGAATTTGAGAGTGAACATGTGGAGGGGGCTGAAAATGCGCCTCTGGATTTTATTAATGAAAGCATGTTGCAGGTGAAAAAGGACAAAACCTATTTTGTGCATTGTGCTGGGGGATATCGGTCGATGGTCTTTATTTCGACCTTGCGCGCGCGGGGCTTTGAGAATTTAGTAGACGTGGCGGGAGGATTTAAGTCGATGAAGGAATCAGGAAAATATCAATTAACGGACTATGTATGTCCTTCAACTTTATTGTAATATGAATATTGAAGAAATTATTTCAAAGCCATCCACGACAGTTGTGGATGTACGGGAAACCTCGGAATTTGCGGGGGGTCATTTTGATGGAGCGATTAATATCCCATTGGGCATTATTCCGTTACGATTAGATGAATTTAAGGCGATGAGTGGTTCGGTGGTGGTGTATTGTCAGAGCGGAAATCGTTCTGGGATGGCGATGCATTTATTAAAGCAAGCCGGACTTTCAGATGTGTATAATGGTGGAGGATTACATGATATGCTTATTTATCAAGACTAATATGTGGACACAAATCACTCAACCCTGGGGTTTTATGCGAATTGCGCGCATGTTTGTAGGCGTTTATGCCTTCGTGGAGGCGTATCGGACTTCTGATACTTTAATTGCCGTGATGGGCTTGGTTTTGGTAGGGATGGCTATATTTAATATGGGTTGTGGCGCGCAAGGATGTGGAATTCCTGCGACTAAAAAAATAACTGATGGAACAGAAGATGTGGAGTTTGAAGAGGTTCATTCGAAGTAATGCTTGGGCCCTTTTGGGGGCAGTAGTAGGCGCCCTTGGGGGTTATTTTTATTGGCGCGAAATTGGTTGTGCTACAGGGACCTGCCCGATTACAAGTAGGCCATTGAATAGCGTAATTTATTTTGCGGTAATGGGCTATGTGTTGGCTGGAATCTTGCGACCCAAACAGGTTAAAAACTAGAATTTAAGATAAAATAAATACATTTGTCGGTCAATAATCATTGAGAATCACCATGATAGAAACCTTACGCGAACCTTGGCCTTGGTACATGGCCGGAATTATTATCGGATTAATTGTGCCAGCCTTATTGATTTTAGGCAATAAACATTTTGGTATTTCATCGAATTTGCGGCACATCTGTGCGGCTTGTTTTCCGAGTAATATTTCGTTTTTTAATTACGACTGGAAAAAGGAATCGTGGAATTTGTTTTTCGTGGGAGGCATTATCGTCGTCGGGATTTTATCCACGCTCTTTTTAGGCGCGACAGATCCCGTGATTGTTCATCCGGATTTAGCAAAGGATTTAGCGGCCTATGGAGTTACGGATTTTTCGGGATTGGTACCGGCGGATTTATTTTCATGGGCCCAATTGCTCACCTTGCGCGGATTTATTTTGATGGGGGTGGGCGGATTTTTAGTCGGATTCGGGACGCGCTATGCGGGCGGATGTACCTCGGGACATGCGATCATGGGCTTGTCTAATTTGCAATGGCCTTCCTTAGTCGCGACCATCGCATTCATGGTGGGTGGATTTATCATGGCCAATTTCATTTTACCTTATATTTTAGCCCTTTAATCAGATGGAAAAGCAAGCAATAAAACAAGTGGAAGAGACTGATTACGAGGTAAGGTCTTTGGATAGTATGTGTCTGAATGAATCGAATTTGGTTCATCCTTGGTATTATAATTTCAAATATAGTTTGGTGGGGATTTTGTTTGGGGTGGTGTTTATTAAGGCGGAGATTATTTCTTGGTTTCGGATTCAGGAGATGTTTCGTTTGGAAAGTTTTCACATGTATGGGGTGATTGGGACGGCTGTGGTGGTGGGTGCGATTTCGGTGTTTTTGATCAAAAAATTTGGGATTAAAACCATTCATGGGGAGGCGATTACGTTTACGAATAAGAAATTCAATAAAGGCCAAATTATAGGTGGTTTATGCTTTGGATTTGGTTGGGCCATGACCGGAGCATGTCCGGGTCCTTTGTTTGCGCAGGTGGCGACAGGAGCTTATGTGGTGTTGGTGGTGATTGCGAGTGCGCTTTTGGGTACTTGGGTCTATGGTAAATTCCGGAATCAATTGCCGCATTAGTTCCATATTATTTTTTTGGGTGGGGTTAATTTCATAAAGTTATCTTCGTAATTTTATCAAATATCTACGTTTTAGTTCTAATACATGAAGCCAATCGATGTTGCCATGATGGTCTATGGAAAACCGTATCATACGGCAGTAGCCCTTCAATCACTTTATAAGTATTCGGGTCATTTGATCAATACGATTTATGTGACGTTTGAAAAGAAACAACCCTTTGATGTAGATACAGAAATCTTAAAGGAATTGTTGGAAGGTTTGCCGGTCAAATACAATGTGTCCGAGCGTTTTTTTGGACCTCGGGATATGAGCGGTTCGGGTTTGGCGCAGCGGTTAAAATTTTATATTCCATCGTATCGGAAGTCGATTAAATACCAATTTGCTTGGGAAGCGAGTCGTAGCCCTTATTTATTTGTGTTACACAATGACATGTTGTTTTCGGGGGATTTGTTGACCTATTATTTGGATCAAATTCAGGACGATTTGGCGGTTGGGACCGTGGGCCAATGTTGGAATTGTCCCGCACACGGGACTTTGTGTGATAGCCATCGTTATTTTGAATATCGGCCCAATGCAGCGGAAATAGGAAAATTATATGAAGGCGGATCAAATCGCCGGGCGGTGGTGCAAGGGGTGGTAGGAGAGCTGGGGTGGCCTTTGCCGGAGTGTCGTTTGAATGAATATGTGACCTTGTTTAATTTGAAAAAAGCGAGGCCGATTGGGATTCCATTTGGAACGATTCGGCCATTTGGCATACATAATAAGTTAGATTTTGGGATTCCTTGGTTTCGGGATGTATCTTTAAGGGGTTTTAAATTTAGGCATGTGAGTTTTGATGACTATGCGGTGCATGGCTGGACGAGTCAGTCGGCAGGAGGAACGCCCTCATTGTTTAATAAAGACCTGTATGACTGGGAAGAAGATCAAGCCATAGAAAAGTTAAAAATGATTAAATAAGTACCCGATGAGTAAACCCTATGATTTTTTGATTGTTGGTGCCGGTTTTTTCGGAAGCATTTGTGCGCGGGAATTGACGAACAAAGGCCATCGCTGCTTGGTGATCGAGAAGCGTGCGCACATCGGCGGGAATTGTTATACTGAAAAGCGAGACGACATTCATTTACACATCTACGGTGCGCATATTTTTCATACCTCCAATGAAAAGGTTTGGAAATGGATTAATCAATATGCGCGCTTTAACCACTATACGAATCGACCGATCGCCAATTACCAAGGTGAATTATACGCCTTGCCTTTTAACATGTGGACCTTTAAGCAATTGTGGGGGGTAAACACACCTGCAGAGGCGCAAAAGATCATTGATGAACAGGGCAAGGATATTTTGGATCCTCAAAATTTGGAGGAACAAGCGATCCGTTTGGTTGGGAAAGATATCTATGAGAAACTGATCAAAGGCTATACGGCCAAGCAGTGGATGAAAGATCCGAAGGATTTGCCGAAGGAAATCATTAAGCGTTTACCGGTCCGATTTACTTTTGATACCAATTATTTCAATGACCGTTTTCAGGGAATTCCGGAGGGAGGATATACGCAGATATTTGAAAAAATATTGGACGGAATCGAGGTGCGCTTAGGGGAGGATTATTTAGCGGATAAGGAGGCATACCATGCTTTGGCGGAACAGGTGATTTACACGGGCCCGATCGATGCGTATTTTGGGTATGAGTTTGGGGAATTGGAATATAAAACAACCCGATTTGAGCATGTGCGGCATGATTATCCCAATCATCAAGGGGTGGCCGTGATGAATTATACGGACGAGGCGGTGCCTTATACGCGGATTATTGAGCATAAGCATTTTGAATTTAATGAGACGTCGGCGACCTGGATTAGCTATGAATATCCGGAGCGTTATGAGGCCTCCAAAACAGAGCCCTATTACCCGGTGAATGATGCACCAAACACGGCGCTTTTTGAGCGCTATAAAAGCTTGGCCTCTCAGGAAAAAAATGTATTTTTCGGGGGGCGTTTAGGGGAGTATAAATATTACGACATGCACCAAATCATCGAGCGGGCATTGAACATGGTGGAGGCGAATTGGGGGTGATTTAAAATAAAGCTTAAGATTAATTTTCATATCTTTAAGCTTCTAAACCCCCACTATGAAAAAAAGGTTTTGGGTACTAATCGTATTAGTCCTATTCTCCATCATTACCTATTTAGATCGTACTTCCATCTCCATTACCGGAATTGAAATCACAAAGGACCTCAACCTCACCGAAAAACAGTTCGGCTGGATCATGGGTTCCTTCGCCTTCGCCTATGGCATTTTCGAAATTCCCATGGGTCTCTGGGGCGATCTAAAAGGCCCTAAATCTGTCCTATTCCGCATTGTTTTATCGTGGTCCGTTTTCACCATCCTCACCGGCTTTTCATATACCTTCACGGGTTTATTCATCATCCGCTTTCTCTTCGGTTTAGGAGAAGCTGGCGCCTACCCGAACGCCACCATCGTCATCAATACCTGGTTTCCCAAACAAGAAGCCGGTCGCGCACAATCCTTCATTTGGATCGCCAGTCGCATCGGAGCCGCCATCGCCCCCTTCATCGCCCTCTACATCATGTCCCTCTGGGGCTGGCGATATGTGTTCTATATTTTCGGTTGCCTCGGTGTTGTATGGTCCATTTTCTGGTATTTCTGGTTCCAAAATGAACCCAAAAACATGCCCGGCATTAGCGATGAAGAACTCGTCCACATCGAAAAAGGTCGCGAACAAAAAATCACCTATAATACCTGGCAAATTTTCCTTACCGTCCTTAAAACACCCAATGTCTGGGCGCTTATGGGCATGTACCATTGCCTCCTCTATGGCGCCTATTTCTACTTATCCTGGATGCCCAAATACCTCAAAAACGGCAAGGGCGTCGCCGACCTTGATCTAGCTTTTTTAGCCTCTTTGCCCTTTATTTTAGGGACCATCGGTTGTTTCAGTGGCGGATTTTTATCGGATTTTTTGGCCAAAAAAACGAGTTTGAAATGGGGCCGTCGGGCCGTCGGTATGTTCGGACTCGTCATGTCCGGCATCTGCATGATCACCTCTACTTTTGTTGCGGATTTGAACACATCCATCGTCGTGCTAGCCTTTGGCCTTGCCTTTAAAGATTTCACCCTGCCAGTTTCTTGGGCTACTTCGGCAGATATCGGAGGTCAGCATTCTGGCGTCGTCGCCGGAGCGATGGGAATGGCGGGTCAGCTCGGTTCCACCATCATGTCCATCGCCTTTGGTTATATTTTAGCAGCGACGGGAAGTTGGGATATGCCCGTTCGCATCATCGGTTTGGTCGTTATTTTAGGCGGCTTTCTATGGCTTCGCATTAACCCCGAAAAGAAAATCGTTTTTTAACCATGCAAAAACACCTGCACCTAGAAGACCTTGCCTCGTTCGATCGCTTTACGCGTGCCAACATCATCAATTCCCTCAGCGGTTTCAAAAGCGCCTCGCTCATCGGAACGGTCAATAAAAACGGGCAATCTAACCTCGCCATTTTCAGCAATATCGTCCACATCGGTGCCGATCCGGCGCTGGTCGGGTTCCTCAACCGCCCCCTCGATGCCGCCCCACACACCCTAAGCAATATCCAAGAAACAGGTTCCTACACGATCAACCACATTACAGCCGATATTTTCCCGCAAGCCCACCAAAGCAGCGCCAAATATCCCGCGGATAGTAGCGAATTTGATGCTACCGGTCTGACGCCCATGTTTCGCCAAGGCATCATCGCCCCCTTTGTCGCCGAATCGCCAGTGCAGTACAGCCTCGAACTAAAACAAATCATCCCCATCGAGCTAAACGGGACTTTTTTCGTCATCGGTGCCATTCAAGAAATTTTTTATCCCGAAGAAATCCAAGAAGAAGACGGTTTCCTCGCCCTCGAAAAAGCCGGCAGCCTCTGCTCCCTGGGAACCTCCGCTTATTACGAAACAAAACGCCTGGATAAATTAGGCTACGCAAAAGCCTAAACTGCCTATAAAAAATCAGTAAAAGCGGTATATTCTTGGTAAAAAATTCGTTCATTTGTGAAATTTTGAACCTATTTACCCATGAAAATATCATCATTTGTCGGCCTTAGTCTGGCCAGCCTATTCCTTTGTAGCGCATTAACTTCTTTTCAAGTTCGTCAAACAAACGAATTATCCATACCTACCCGCCTCGCGGATACCCTAAAATTACCCCCAGGCGTAGACCCGAATGATGAATCTTGGAAAGGCATCGACCTGAGTCCGAAGGAACCCCTAAAAGCCTTATCGGCCGCCGATGAAGCCAAACAAATCATCCTTCCGCCCGGATATGTACTAACGCCCATCTTGACCGAACCGGCTGTGATTAATCCAGCGGAAATTACTTTTGATGGAAATGGGGCTATGTATGTGCTGGAATTAAGATCCTATATGTTGGACGCCGATTCCAAAAACGAATTAGAACCGATCAACCGCATTTCCCGCTGGGAAGATAAAAATAATGATGGCATTTATGAGTCAGGAACGACTTTTGTCGACAACCTGATTTTCCCTCGCTTCGTCCTTCCATACGGCAAAAACAGTATTTTGACCATGGAATCTGATGCAGATAATATCTATAAATTCACAGATACCAACGGCGACGGGAAGGCCGATAAAAAAGAATTATTCTCAACAAAATACGGCCGGTCGGGGAATGTAGAACACCAACAAGCCTTTCTTTTCTACGGCATGGACAACTGGCTTTACAGCACCGTGAACGCCTTCCGTATCCGCGAAACACCTGGTGGAATGCTTCGTGAAAAAACAGGTTATAACCGTGCTCAATGGGGCGTTACGCAGGATAATGACGGAAAATTATTTTTCCAAGGTGGCGCCTCCGGCGTTCCTTCGTACTTCCAATTCCCGATTCACTATGGGAATTTTGATTACTCCAAACAATTCGAAAAAGGATTTCAAATACCTTACGGCGAAGCGATGCACTTAGCCGATGTACAAGGTGGCATGGTCCAAGTGAAACAGCCCGAAGGCTCCCTGAGTAGCGTTACCGGTTCTGCCGGAAATGATATTTTTAGAGGGGATCGACTTCCGAAATCCCTGCAAGGGCAATTGGTGTACGGCGAACCTGTCGCTCGGATTGTGCGCCAAATAAATCCGGCAAATAAAGAAGGTTTGACCGTATTGAGTAACGTATATCAAAACCAACAATCTGAATTTATTCGTTCCAAAGATCCTCTTTTCCGTCCCATCGATATGGCCACTGCGCCAGATGGTACGATGTACATTGTGGATATGTACCATGGCATTATTCAAGAGGGAAACTGGACGACCAAAGGCTCGTATTTGCGTACCAAAATCGATCAATTCCAAATGGATAAAATCGTAGGTTATGGCCGGATTTGGCGCTTGAGCTATGTAGGGATGGAGCGCGATAAAACAAAACCAAATATGCTCAATGAACCGAGTATCGCCTTGGTGAAGCATCTTTCCCATCCGAATGGCTGGTGGCGTGATATGGCCCAACAAACCATGGTTCTTCGTCGCGACCCAGTTGTCATTCCTGCCTTAAAGAAATTAGCGCTTTCCTCTTCAAATGAAAACGCAAGGGTTCATGCGATTTGGACCTTAGAAGGCTTAGGCGCTTTGAATGCAGAATTAAGTATGCAGCTCATGAACGATCCCAATCCACGTATTAAAATTCACGGAATGCGCGCCGGCGAAACAGCCTATAAAACAGGCGATAAAAAGGCGGAGGCGATGTACCGATCTCTGATGCAAAATCCGAATTCCGACATTAGCATTCAAGCCATGTTAAGTGCCAAAGTTTTGAAAATCAAAGATTTTGAATCCGATATCAAAACAGTTCTTAGTACGAACAAATCTGAAGGAGTGAAATTAGTGGGTACGCAAATTGTGGATCCGCCGAAACTTCGAAATCCACCGGTGGTGTCGGAATACAACAAGGAGCAAAAGGCGATTTTGGCTCGAGGAGAAACCATTTTTAGTGAATTATGTTCCCAATGTCACGGGAATATCGGCCAAGGAAAACCTGAAGCTAATGGTAAATTTTTCGCCCCAGCGCTAGCCGGTTCGTTCCGGATGCAGGGTCACTCATCGTATCCGATTCAGGTATTGTTGCACGGCCTCGAAGGTCCGATCGACAAGAAATCCTACACCGGCGGTATGATGGCTTCGATGAAAGAGCAGTCTGACGAATGGATTTCCGACGTCCTCTCCTACATCCGCACAGAATTATCGAACGAGGCGAGTTTTATCTCCCCGAAACAGGTGGCTGAAATCCGTGCAGCGACCAAAAAACAGACGGGCCTGTATAAATTTGACCCACTCATGAGTTCGATTCCTAAAGAATTAGGAGCCAATGATGCCTGGGAAATTACGGCTAGTCATTCGGTGAATAATCGGGTCGGAAGTAAGGGTTCGGCCCGGACAGCATTGAGTTTTGAAGGCTGGTCCACTGGTAATCGGCAAGAAAAGGATATGTGGTATCAGATTAAATTCCCGAGCGAAGTGAGTATTTCCGAGCTTCAATTCCTCAGTCAAACCGTAACTCCAATGGGATACAAACGTGTTCCCAATGTCCCGAATCCCATGGTTTCCGCGGGTCCAAGACTTTTTGAGGTAGAGGCCTCTTTAGACGGGAAATCGTGGAGTAGCCTAAAATCTCAAGTACAAGGTAGCGATGGCAATAACCAAATCCCATTTGCAACGACCAAAACGAAATACCTGCGCTTAAAACTGGATGAACCATCGACTCCCGTAGAAAATGTTCCTTGGATCATGAAGCAATTAAAAGTCTTTGGTTTTAATTAATTTTGTAGGCTAAAAACAAATTTTGTCCCTAGGAGTTTCTTAGGGACAAATAGCCTTACATGAATACACAAATTACATTAGTTAACGAAAAAATCGGGGCCACCCGGGAGGAATTATTAGGCCATCCGGTGTATGCGCGGATTAAAAACTTAAATGATTTACAGCGCTTTGCAGAATCCCATGTCTTCGCGGTATGGGATTTTATGAGTTTGTTGAAGTCCCTGCAAATCCAATTAACGAGCGTAAGTCTGCCTTGGATGCCCGTTGGCACCGCAGACACCCGCTATTTGATTAACGAAATTGTCACTGGAGAAGAATCCGATTTGGATCAAGCCGGCAATCGAACCAGCCATTTTGAATTATACTTGCAGGCGATGGAACAAATGGGCGCTTCGACCCAGAAAATTCAGTCCTTGCTTTCTGCGCTTCGAGGAAATAAGCAAATAGATATCGCGATTTCGGAAAGCGATTTACCAGACTCCGTGAAAGCATTTTTGGCTTATACTTTTGAGGTAGTCCAACGTGCCCCCGTGCATGTGCAAGCGGCGGTGTTTACCTTTGGTCGGGAAGATTTAATACCTGATATGTTCATGCGGATTTTGGATCAATTGCATGCGGAAACGCCGGAACAATTGGCCATTTTTAGGTATTATATTGAAAGGCACATCGAGGTTGACGGAGGTCATCATACGCATTTAGCCCAACAAATGGTCGCCTCCCTCTGTGGAAACGACCCACAAAAATGGCAAGAAGCTACGGATGCATCGCTAAAATCACTCGAAATGCGGAAGGTACTTTGGGATGGAATTGTCAATTCTTTGCATTAAGGAATGGGGGAAATCGGGGAAATTCCATTGGAACATGTGTGGCAAATACGCCAAAATAGCCTGTGGCCGGATCGTCCCCTCGACTTTGTGAAAATAGATGAGGACCCAGCGGCTTGGCATATCGGAATCCAGCACGAAGGCCAATGGATTTCCTGCTTATCGGTTTTTTTCGAGGGAGGGAGACAGGCACAATTCCGAAAATTTGGGACTTTGGTCGCATTTCAAGGGCAAGGTTTTGGTTCTCAATTGCTTTCCTTTATGTTTGAGTCTTTAAAATCCAAAGGGATCCACACTGTTTCTTGCAGTGCTCGCGCAGAAAAAACAGAATTTTACGCGCGTTTTGGCATGCAAAAAATAGGTGGCCCTTATGAGAAAAATCAAAAGCAATATATCCGCATGGAATTAACATTTTAAACCTGCTTAGCTATGAAAATCACACAAGAAATGATTCGTCTTTTCGACGAATACACCCACAAACCTCTTCGCCGGGACGAATTTTTAAATCAATTAGCCCGTTTAGCCGGAGGTACCGCCGCCGCTATGACCATCCTGCCGGCACTCGAAGGTAGTTATGCCGCGAGCGCCCAAGTCACCGAAGATGATCCTTCTATCCAGATTTCCACGGCGGAATTTCCCTCGCCCAATGGAACGATGAAAGGCTATTTAGTTCAACCCACTAAATCCAAAGGACTTCTGGGGGCCGTATTAGTCATACATGAAAACAGAGGGTTGACGCCGCATATTCAGGACGTCACTCGCCGCATTGCCAAAGAAGGGTTTATCGCTTTGGGCATCGACGCGCTTACGCTGTTGGGTGGTACGCCGACCAACGAAGACGAAGGCCGCACGCTCATCGGGAAATTAGATCCGAAGCAAAATGTAGAAAATCTACAAAGTGGTTTGGCATTTTTGCGGACCTTGAAAAATTCGAATAAAAAAACGGGAGCGATTGGGTTTTGTTGGGGCGGCGGCCTCGTCAATGACCTCGCGATCGTGGATCCGGAATTAACGGTGGGGATTCCTTATTATGGACGCCAGCCAGTCGCTGAGTCCGTTAGTAAAATCAAAGCCCATATGATGTTACATTATGCGGGCCTCGATGAGCGCATAAATGTTGGAATTCCAGCCTATGAAACGGCGCTCAAAGCCCAGCATATCGATTATGAATTATATGTATATGAAGGCGCGCAGCATGCCTTTAACAATGATTCTTCCCCCGCGCGTTATCAAGAAGCGACCGCTAAATTAGCCTGGAAACGCAGCATGGATTTCTGTCGGAAATATCTTTAAAGAAGTTTGAAATAGGTGACCACATATTTCCCTTTGATGATCTTGCCCTGAACCGCAGCCTTGCGAATCGCCATGCAAAATCCATCGAGGGCATGCGCATCGCCGTGGTCATCTAGGCCGGTGCCCTTTACTTCGTAGGCTTTTCCATCTTTTCGGATGGCGAGGAAACATTCTTTTTTGGGCATATCGAACTGACATGAACCGCAGGAAGCATCGAGCGTGTCGACGGCCTTTTTGGGGTTGTAAACCAGCTTTGTTGTCTGCGCATGTAGGTTAAGGCAACAAAAGAATAGCAAGGCACCGAAAAGATATTTCATGATAGAAGCGTTTAAGGACGGAGATATTAGACTGAATTTTGTGATTTAGCGAATTTATTAAATAAATTTAGCCATAATTTTCTAAATCTATCATCATGCTGAGCGAATTACAAACGCAGGCCTATCACCGCGATGGCTATGTTCAAGTTCCCCAATTTTTTTCGGCGGAGGAAATCCAAATTTTATATCAAGTGGCTACCGATGAGTCGGTGGGGAAAAACTCCTTTGACCTAAATGATCAAGACGGAAAGAAAACCAAATTAACCCTGTGGTTTCATGCGGGGGATGATTCCTTCGGATTGATGTCGCGCTGTGCACGAATGGTAGGGTCGGTTCAAGATTTGCTCGGGCCTGGCGAGGTTTGTCATTTTCATTCCAAAGTCATGCAAAAGGCTCCACGTGTAGGGGGCGCTTGGGAATGGCATCAGGATTATGGCTATTGGTACAAAAACGGATTTTTATATCCAGAAGCGATGATTTCAGTGATGGTCGCTTTGACGGATGCGACCATTGAAAATGGTTGTTTGCAAGTGCTAAAAGGAACGCATAAAATGCAGCGATTTGAACATGCGTTTGCCGGGGAACAACAAGGAGCGGATATGGATTTTGTTCAAGAGGCTGAAAAAGTATCTGAACTGGTTTATTGTGAATTGAAGGCGGGGGATGCGCTGTTTTTTCATCCCAATATTTTGCATCGTTCGGAGGCAAATTTATCAGATACAGCACGCTGGTCAGTGATATCAGCGTATAATTTAGCGTTCAATAAGCCCTTTCGTGAAAAAAATGATTCCTGCATTACACCCGTTTCAGTGGTGCCGGATGAAGCGATTTTGACTTCGGGAAAACGCATGGTGGAGCAGGTGGATTTTCTGTTAAAAGAGAAAGAAATTACGCTTCAGGTTAAATGATGATGGCCCCATTTTCTAGACGCAAATTTTTGTTGATGCTGCCGCTAGGAGCGTCTCTTTTTTATCGAAACCAAGCGCACAAAGTCATTTCGAGCAACGGGTATAATTGGATTACTTTTTACCAACGTGCTGGTCAAGTCTGGGGCCAAGATTGGGACGTATGTATCCAAGATTATGCTCGCTCAGGTTTGAAGGCTTTGGAGCCTTCTATCGGAAATGTAGACGATGTAAATAAGCTAATTCCCGCATTAAAAAAATACGATATATCGCTGCCCTCTATTTATGTTGGCAGTATTTTACATGAACCCAAGGAAGCGGATTTATCGATCCAACGAATCTTGGCGGTTGCAGATCGTTTGAAATTAGAAGGAACTAAAATAATCGTGACGAACCCCAGTCCGCTAAAAAATGGAGTGCCCAAAAGTGATGCTGAATTAGCATGTCAAGTTGAAAAACTGAATATCTTGGGTAATTTGCTAAAAGAAAAGGGGATTACTTTAGCGTATCATACGCATGATGTGGAGTTTCGTGAAAGTGCGCGTGAATTTCATTATGTTTTGCAACATACAAAACCTGAAAATCTAGCTTTTTGCATGGATGTCCATTGGGTGTATCGTGGCTCGGGTAATTCAGAACAAACGGTTTTTGATGTATTGAAAACGTATGGAAATAGGATTGTTGCCTTGCATCTTCGTCAGTCTCAGAACGGAATTTGGACGGAAACATTTTCCGGGAAAGGCGACATTGATTATGTCCGCTTTGCCAACGAATTAAAAAAACAAAAAATAAAACCGCATCTTGTCATCGAGCAATGTCTTGAAGCTAAGACAGTGCAAACGATGGATGCGGCTCAGGCGCATGCCATCGATTTAAAAATAGTCAAAGCATTATTTAATTAAAAAGGATTATGGCTAAGGTATGTATTTTAGGTGGGGGATTTATTGGCCGTTTTTATGCGGAATCCCTTTGTGGCAGGCGCGGAAAAGATTCTGTCACTGTGGTTTATGCGAGGAAAGAAGAGACGGCAATTCGTTTTGCGAAGGACTATTCGGTTCCGAATTTTAGTACGGATATGGAAGAGGCGATCGCGCATTCGGAATCTGAATTTGTGGTCATCGCTTTGCCAAATTTCTTGCATGAGGAGGCGGTCATGTTATGTGTCAAACATCGCAAGGCGGTATTATGTACGAAACCCTTGGGTCGGACGGCAGAAGAGGCGCTTCGCATGACGAAGGCCTGTGAGGAGGCTGGAATTTTCGCGGGTTATTTGGAGGATTTATGTTACACGCCTAAATTTTTAAAATCACTGAAAAGCGTGGAAAATGGGGCGATTGGCCGAGTTTTATGGGCTAAATCCCGTGAAACGCATCCGGGTCCGCATGCGGATTGGTTTTGGGATTTGGAGAAAGCGGGAGGTGGTGCGATGTTGGATTTAGGTTGTCACTGTGTGGAGATTGCACGTAATTTTATTGGGAAAGATGTGTTGCCGGTGGAGGTGATGTGCTGGGCGGATACGCAAGTAAAGCCGATTGATGCGGAAGATCATGCGATTGGTTTGGTGAAATATGAAAATGGGGCGATTGGACAGTTTGAGGTTTCATGGACCTTCCGAGGCGGGATGGATTTGCGGGATGAGGTCATGGGCACGGAGGGGACGATTTGGGTGAATTCCTTTTTGCGGACGGGTTTTGAAATGTTTACGAGTGGTGCGGGGGAAAATTATGTGGCGGAAAAGGCGGAGAGCACGTCGGGCTGGCAATTCCCCGTGGGCGATGAGGCTCATGAATTAGGCTACCCGAATATGTTCAATGATATGTTTGATGCCTATGAGCAAGGGCAGGCGCCACGTGAAACCTTTTATGATGGCTATGTGGTGAATGCGATTTTGGATGCGGCTTATGCATCCGCCAAAACGAAAATTTGGGAGCCTGTAAAATTACCTGTTTGGCGAGGCCGGCGAGGGCTTCAAAAACCCTCTGTCTATCAACCTTACGACGCAGACCACTGGCTCATTAAGGAAGAAATCCTTCCAAACGGAGATAGGAAAACAATTTTAAAACATAAAACTTCTGGCGCCATTAGCGAGAAGGAAGAATGGAAAAATTCCTGAGTGTAAGAAAATTGCGCCCGGTCTAGGCTGCTGATGTGGCCAGGCTTGGGTGTTTCTTGATCAGTGAAAATAGGATATTGGCCACCGAGGCACATAATAACATGATGATGGCCATCGTGAAAGGAGTTCCGTCGAAAAGTATGCCCAATAAAGCGGCACAAATCGCCCCCCAGGCCATTTGAATCGCCCCCATCATGGCGGAAGCGGCACCGGCGCCCTGATGGAAAGGTTGTAGCGCGAGGGAGGTCAGGTTCGGGAATATAAATCCTTGACACGCCAAAATCAGAAATAAGAGCAGGATATTCGTTTCCAATTGTAGCCAGCCGAATTTAGAGCCAACGCTAAGGAATAAGCAAATAAGGAATTGAGCCAATAAAGCCACGCGCAAAATCTGCATGCTCGTAAATTTCTTAATCACCAAATTATTCACCTGGCTCGCACTGATAATCCCAGAAGCGACGAGTCCAAAAATCCAACCAAATTGCGATTCACTCGCCCCATAATAAGACAAAAATGTAGGTGGCGCCCCAGATACAAAAGTAAAAATACTACCGGCGCCGATGGCCCCAGCGAAGGCGAAAAGGACAAAACGGCGATTAGCGAATAAAGCCACGTAGGCGTGCACGATTTTTTTAACATGAAAAGGTCCTCGGGCTTCTTCTTGGACTTTCTCGGGCAACCATTGTTTGATCAATATCAAAATCAATAAAATGATAATAGCCAGCAAAATGAAAATGAATTTCCAGCTGCCAAAGGTCAATAACATACTCCCAATCGAGGGCGCCAAAATAGGCGAAACGCCTAAAATCAGAATCATGAGAGAAAGAATTTTCGGGCGCTCCGATTCCTTAAAGGTCTCCCGAATCACGGCATTTGGCGCGATCCAACCCACACTGCAACCGATTGCTTGAAAAAATCGCCAGATGATTAATGGTTCCACAGACGAGCTCATTGCACAGGCGAATGAACTAATGACATATATGCCTAAACCGATATAAAGCACCCTTTTTCGGCCAAAATGATCTAATAGGGGGCCATTGACCAATTGGCCCAAGCAAATTCCAAAAAAGAAACTTGAAAGCGTATATCCCATTTGCTCAGGGCTGCATTGCAAGGCCTTCGCGATGTTTTTAAAAGCAGGCAGGTACATGTCGATGGACAAAGGACCGATGGCCGACAACACACCTAAGACTAAAATAATTTTGGTACGGGGAGACATACGTAGGGCAGATTTCATTTTTTGAAGCCGCTAAATTACGACCCTTTTTGGGAAATGAGGCATGCGGCCTCCATTATGATTCCAGAAAACCCGAAGGCGTATTGTTTGATTTTTACAATTAATTGTTTGGAACATATATGAATTTATCTGTTTAAAGCATTTAAATTTGGGGATTCTTAATATTGCCCGTTTGAATTATGCATAAATTTTTATTGAGTATTTGTTTGGGAATAGGTTTAGCCTTTCTAGCCCATGGAGAGGAAGCGGTAGGAGACAGCGTCCAGACGACCTATCATATGTCAGGTGTGACGAGTGTGACGAACAATGGGATTTCTGTGTTGCCCATGTTTACGTTGGGGAAACCGGCGGTGATATTTGATTTTTCGGTGGGGAATGAGCGACTGGCTTTTGAGCCTCAATTTCGTTTTTCCTTGGAGGGCAAACCTTGGTCTTTTCTTTTTTGGTTTCGATATAAAGTTGTGAACAAATCACGCTTTCGATTTAATGTAGGGGCGCATCCTTCGGTGGCCTTTCGAACTGTAAATTTGTTTGATGCGCAGGGGAAATCGGTGTCGGTGTTAGGGAACCAACAATACATTGCTACCGAATGGATTCCTACCTACGTCGTGAATAAACATCTGACTTTGGGGATTTATTATTTGTATTCGCATGGATTTACGGAGGGCTCGACGAACAACACGCATTTCCTCACCTTAAACGCTGGGATTTCGAATGTGCGTGTGGCAAAAGACACGTATTTACGCTTTAATCCGCAGGTTTATATGTTAAAAATGGATGACAAAAGCGGTTATTATTTCACGGAAACGCTGATTTTGTCGAATACGAATAGTCCGTTTTCGATTTCTTCGGTGGTCAACAAAAAGTTAAATTCAGAAATTGCTGGGGATGATTTTTTATGGAATGTGAGTTTGATCTACTCGTTTAATAAGAAGCTTAAACGTTTTTTTTAGGGGCTAATTATGTCGCAAGTAGAGACTTTAGAGACCTTTTATCGGAACAAATTTACTTGGATTCCAGAGTCTTTGACTCAGGATTGGGGGCATTTCAATGTGTTTAAATTGGATCCCTATATTGGGGCGGGGGCGAAACCGGTGCCGTATCGTCGGCGTGATTTTTATAAAATAACGCTCGTTCGTGGCCAGGGAAAAATCTTTTTTGCAGATAAGGTGATCGAGGTAAAAGAGCGTGCGATTGTTTTTTCAAATCCCTTAATTCCTTACAAATGGGAACATACAGATTTCATTAGCAGTGGCTATTTCTGTATTTTCAATGATGATTTTTTTCGTCAATTTGGGCAGTTCAACCGCTATTCCATTTACCAGCCACAGGGCATTCCGGTGATTGAATTAGGAGAGGATTCTTATCAAACCTTTGTGGGCTTGTTTGAGAAAATGCTGATTGAAATTGATTCGGAGTACATTCATAAATATGACATGTTGCGAAATATTGCCTTGGAGCTAATGCATACGGCTTTGAAGTTAGAGCCTGCGAATATCACGCGATATGCGCCGGGGAATGCGAATCAAAAAATCTCGGTGTTGTTTTTGGAATTATTGGAACGCCAATTTCCCATAGAGGGTTCACATGCGCAAATAAAATTGAAATCGGCCTCCGATTTTGCGACCCAATTAGCGATTCATGTAAATCATTTGAACCGAGCGATTAAGGAAACGACACAAAAAACCACTTCTCAGGTGATTGCGGAACGTATTTTGCAGGAGGCGAAATTGATGCTAAAATACGGCGACTGGAGCATCACTGAAATCGCGGAGGCTTTAGGCTTTCATGAAGTGAGTTATTTCAATCATTTTTTCAAGAAATTGGCCAACACCACGCCAAAAACATTTAGAACTACCTAATATGGAAAAGAGAATTTTAGGCAATCAAGGATTAGAGGTTTCAGCCATGGGATTAGGCTGCATGGGGATGAGTTTTGGGTATGGACCGCCCAAGGATAAGAAAGAGATGATTCAGGTGCTTCGCGCGGCGGTAGAAAGGGGGATTACGTTTTTTGATACAGCAGAGGTTTATGGGCCATTTATTAATGAAGAATTGGTCGGGGAGGCTTTAGCGCCGTTTAAGGGAGAGGTGATTATCGCGACCAAATTCGGGTTTCGTTTAGATCCTGCGCAGGGCTATAAAATCGCAGGCCAGGATAGTACGCCAAAAAACATTCGGAAGGTGGCGGAAGAATCCTTAGGCCGCTTGGGGATCGAGGTTATCGATTTGTTTTATCAGCATCGGGTGGATTTGTCCATCCCCATCGAGGAAGTGGCGGGAACGGTGAAGGACTTAATTCAAGAAGGGAAGGTGAAGCATTTTGGTCTTTCGGAGGCGGGAGCGGCGAATATACGAAAAGCACATGCCGAGTGTCCGGTGACGGCGCTGCAGAGTGAATATTCCTTGTGGACGCGTGAGCCGGAGGCTTTGATCATTCCGACATTGGAAGAATTGGGGATTGGATTCGTACCCTTTAGTCCATTGGGGAAAGGCTTTTTGACGGGGAAAATTGATGGGTCCACGTCATTTCACGAGACGGATTTTAGGAATACGACGCCGCGCTTTACGCCGGAGGCGCGAGAAAAAAACCAAGCCTTGGTTCAAGTTTTAGCGCAATTTGCCATGGAAAAAGAAGCGAGTCTGGCACAAATTGCCTTGGCGTGGTTGCTGGCCCAAAAACCCTGGATCGTCCCTATTCCTGGAACGACGAAAATGGATCGGATGCATGAGAATTTTGATGCCGAAAAATTAAGCCTAAGCCCAAAGGAAATCGAGCAGATTTCGGAGGCATCGGCACAAATTCCGATTCAAGGAACGCGCTATTCCGCAGCGGCGATGGAGCAATTAGCCAAATCCTAAATGCAGGAATAGTCAATTCCCAAGAGGTGATTTTTTGATCAATTGCATTTTTATGGCAATTAATATCACCTATCAGGGCTATTTCGCCTATTTTCTAAAATCTTTTTTAAAATAGTTTGGTTTATAAAACCTAGAGCCCTAGTTTTGTTTACTAATCTATATAATCCGTAGTGTTTATAGTTTTATAAGGTTTGAAAAAAGCCAATCTGCGGCAACAGATTGGCAAGTTTACGAAACAAGCTCATCGCAAAATGAATTCTTATTCACATTAAACAGTACAAGTAATGAAAATTTTCTATGCTATCCTAGTAGGCTTCGGCCTGATTTTTTCTCCATTTTTTTCGGAGGCCCAACAAAGTAAGTCCACCATCAACTCGACCCTGAAGGGCCAGGTGCTCGACGAAAAAACCAAACAAGCCATTCCTGGCGTTTCCATTTTCATCAAAGGAACCACCCATGGTGTGCTGTCAGATTCGGAGGGAAATTTCTATTTTCAGACGGGTCAAAAATTCCCTTATACGCTGATTATTAGTTTCATCGGCTATCAAAAACAAGAATACGTAGCCGAAGGAACGCCTGTAACGGTCTTTTTGAAGGAGGAAACGAAGGAATTAGAGGAAATCGTGGTGACTTCTCGTCGGAGAAAAGAAGCCGTGCAAGATGTACCGATCCCAATCACCGTCATCGGCGGAGCCAAAGTGGCAGAAACGGGCTCATTTAACGTGAACCGTTTAAAGGAATTCATTCCTTCCGTTCAATTATATTCCTCCAATCCTCGTAACACCTCTTTAAGTATTCGGGGATTAGGGACTACGTTCGGTTTGACCAATGACGGAATCGACCCAGGTGTGGGTTTTTATGTCGACGGCGTTTATTTTGCCCGACCCGCGGCGACGACCATGGATTTCATCGACATCGAACAGGTGGAGGTTTTGCGTGGACCTCAAGGGACACTTTTTGGAAAAAATACATCCGCAGGGAATTTTAACGTAACAACGAAAAAGGCGAGTTTTACGCCGGGGGCCAACTTCGAATTAAGCTATGGTAATTACGGCTATATCCAAGCGAAAGCAAGTATAACCGGACCTCTTTCTAAAACATTCGCTGCCCGAATTTCCTTCTCGGGAACGCAGCGCGACGGATTATTGTACAATGTGTTAACCCAACAAAAAGTGAATGACCTAAACAACTTAGGTGTTCGTGGGCAGCTTTTATTTGTCCCTTCTGATCATTTGAAATTCACTTTGATCGGCGATTTTACTGAACAAAGAGCGAATGGATACGCGCAGGTTTTTGCCGGAGTAGCCCCGACATTACGGGCGGCTTATCGTCAATTTGACAACATCATCAAAGACCTAAACTATACGTTGCCTAGTCGGAATCCATTCGATCGTATCATCGATCATGATACCCCTTGGCGTTCGAATCAAGATTTAGGGGGCATTTCATTGCATGCGGATATCGCCTTAGGTGCGGGAACTTTAACGTCGACATCGGCTTGGCGGTATTGGAACTGGGATCCATCGAACGACCGTGATTTCACCGGATTGCAAGCTTTGAAAACATCGGCAGCTACCTCATATCATGAACAATGGTCCCAAGAAATCAGGTGGGCGGGAACGCTTTCGCCTAAATTAAGTGCGGTATTTGGCGCCTTTGTTTTCGGCCAAAACCTAAAATCTAATCCGGAACAAACGGAGGAAAGTGGTTCAGCAACTTGGCGTTTTAACCAAAGCACAACGAGCGCACTTTGGAAAACCCCAGGTCTTTTTGAAGGATATGGAATCAAAACTCGGTCAAACTTGAACACGCTGTCAGCGGCGGTTTTTGGCCAACTAGACATCGCCTTAAGCAAAAAAATCAGCTTCATGCCGGGCATTCGATATAATTACGATGCGAAAGACTTGACCTATCGTCGGACTACTTATGGCGGATTGCAAACCACGGATGCCGCTTTAATCGCCTTGAAAAAATTAGTCTATTCGGATCAGGCTTTTAATGCGGATGTTTCGGATCGTAATTTCTCTGGCCAAGCGACTTTAGCTTACAAAAGCTCGAAAAATTTCAATTCTTTTGTTACGTATTCAACGGGCTATAAACCAGTTGGTTTAAATCTAGGAGGATTACCTACGCTCAATGGTCTGCCCATTCTTGACTTAGCCCAAATTAAATCGGAAGGCACGAAGCACGTAGAGTTCGGATTTAAATCCAGGCCAAGTGTCAATTCGACCCTCAATTTAACGGCCTATAATACCGATATTACGAATTACCAGACGCTCGTTCAAACCCCTGACCCAGCCGTTAATCGAGGCTATTTAGCGAATGCGGAAGGCGTGCAAGTGCGCGGAATAGAAGTAGATGGAACGTTGAGTTTAACAAAACACTTCTCGTTTTATGGCAATTTAGCTTACACGGAAGCGATTTATACTTCCTTCAAAAATGCCCCTGTTCCTTTGGAAGAAACAGGGGGAACGGTATTCTTTAAAGATATTTCAGGCGGAGATCTTCCAGGGGTTTCAAAATGGGCTGCATCTTTTGGTGGCGAATATACCTCAGTTGCTAAATTTATAGGCCAAACGGGCGAATTTTACGTCGCTGTTGATGACTATGCCCGTTCAGGATTCTCATCAAGTGCTACGCCATCTAGCTATTTAAACATCGAGGCTTATTCGCTTTTAAACGCACGAATTGGTTTTAGAGCCCCGAGAGGTGTCAGTATAGCCATTTGGGGAAGAAATGTGTTGAACCAAAATTACGTCGAACAGGTCTTAGCAGCTGGCGGAAATGCGGGCCAATATGCCGCGGTTTTAGGCGATCCGCGGACCTACGGGATTACCTTGCGACATAGTTTGTAAGTATGGAATTTAAAATCCTCACTTTATAAATAGACTTATTAGGGCATTTTATTTAATATTGGGGTACAAATTTTTTTATTAAATGCTTTTAAAGTTTTTTAGATCAGGAAAAGAATCGAATTGGGCATTTTTGGCACTTATTTCTATACTATTGTTAATAACCAGGCTTATTTCCTTTCGTGAAAATTCGCTTGAGCCTGATGAATTGGAATGGTTATATGATATTAGAAGATGCTTGGTAGATCCTCGTCCTTTTGTTGGCTTTGATTCTCATACCTCCGGGCCTTTTGCCATTTACATATTGACTCTTTTAAAGTTGGTAACTTCGTTTTCTAAATTATATCAACTTAGAATCATCAGTTTTATCTTTTTTATTTTACCGTCACTTTTTTTAATTAATAAAATTGCTCAAAAAGGTACAAATCAGATAGCTATATCTGTGTTTGCCATCATGGTTTCAATCATCAATATTCCAAATCCTGGTCCCATTTATGAAGCAATTTTTAGTTATAATTCGGAATATCAAATACTCGTATTAACATCAATTCTCTTTTGGATCATCCGAAATGGAGAAGGCCTAAAATATATTATTCTTTATTCATTTATTTTATTTCTACTCCCCTTTATAAAACTGCAGGCTTTGCCGCTAACTGCGTTTTTCGGGCTTATTTTTGTAACGAAAATTTATTTAAAAGATTCAATCAGATATGTGTTTTGGCTAATTGGGGCCTATTTATTTTTCAATTTCTGTTGGTTTATGTTTTTATTAAAGACGAATCTATTTGAAGATTTTTTATATGTGTATTTGAATAAAAATTTTGAATATATGGCTAGTAGTGATTTTGGCCAAACCCGGATTAACCCAATTAATTTTTTAAATCGTTTTAATCAATTTTACGGATTTTTATGGATTTTCATTGGGCTCTTTTTTTATCAATTAATTATCAAATTTCGTGATCAGGGTTTAAAACAATTTAAAGACATTGTAATTCATCCTTTAACACAAAGCTCATTGGCTTTATTGGTTTCAATCTTGTCTATAATTTTAGCGAAAAACGATAATGGTCATTATTATATTTTGCTTTTTTTACCTGCGAGTATTTTTGTCGCGGATATCTATAAATCATTGAAATCCCATGCTCCGATCATTTACATCATTTTAGTAGTCAATTTTAATTTTATATTTTTTGGATATTCCTGCATGTTAATTTGGAATAAGGTGAATCATATTTCTAAGGATGATTTTTCATTTGGGAAACCATTCCCATCCATGATAAATCCTGAATTAAAAAATTATGTAGTAAAAAATAAAGTTGAAAATTCTTCAATTTTAATATTAGGTTGGGATCAAGCCCAATCATTATATTATCAGCTTCAAAACGATTTCGATCTCACGTATCGATCATCTCATTGCTCCTATTACGAACGGGCTTTTCGAGAGAAAAATACCTTCATGTTTCAAAAAGAGGAGCAGGCTTTATTAGAAGATTTGAATAAAAAAATGCCCTATTTTATTGTAGATACCTGGGATTTAGTTTCAAAATTTAAAGGAACCGCTATGCCCGAATTTGTTGCCAAACATTATGATTTAAAATTGAAAAGAAAAGATTTCGCCATTTTTCAATTAAAAAAACAATAAGGTATTTTTTGTGTTATTTTTAAAAATTCGAACCTATGAAATACATCCTTGGACTTATCCTTCTATTGGCCCTCTATACAAATAGTCAAGCACAATCCCGCAGCGACCTCGAGTCCGCCGCCCGCATATTTGATTTACAATTCACCAGCCAGGAATTAGATACGCTCTATTCCGATGTCGTAGACAATGTCGCGAATTACAAAGCCATGCACCGGCTCTCGCTCCCAAATCAGGTGCCATTGAGTCTTTGGCAAAACCCGGTCATTCCTGGCATGCAATTAAACAAAGTTCAAAAACCGATTTTATGGCCCGAAGAGAAATGCAAAAAACCGGCTCAAATGAAGGATTTGGCTTTTTATTCGGTGGGCCAATTGGGCTATTTGCTGAAAACCCGTCAAATCACTTCCCTCGAATTAACCCAATTATTCATTCAACGCATTCGTGAATTCGGGCCCCAATTGCAATGCGTCATTTCCATCACGGAGGAGATAGCGACCCAACAAGCCAAAAAAGCCGACCAAGAAATCAGCCGTGGCCAATATAAAGGGCCCTTGCACGGAATTCCGTATGGCCTAAAAGATTTATTTGCGGTCAAAGGGACCAAAACCACCTGGGGCGCCGCACCATTTAAAGACCAAGAAATTCAAGAAGATGCCTATGTCTACCAGCGCCTGCGGGATGCGGGAGCTGTTTTAGTGGCAAAATTCACGCTTGGCGCCTTGGCGATGGGGGATTATTGGTACGGCGGTCGGACGAAAAATCCATGGAATCTTATGTATGGATCCTCTGGATCTTCTGCCGGTTCCGCCTCTGCGACCGTGGCAGGATTAGTGCCATTTGCGATCGGGACCGAAACCTGGGGAAGCATTGTTTCACCTTCGACGACCTGTGGCGCGACGGGTTTACGGCCTACCTTTGGTCGCGTCAGTCGTTCCGGCGCGATGGCCCTAAGTTATAGTTTGGATAAAATCGGGCCGATTTGCCGCTCCGCCGCTGACGCCGCCTTGGTGTTTCAAGCCATTCATGGTAGCGACGGCAAGGATTTAGCTTCCGTCAAAATGCCTTTTAATTATGCGCCTAATCAGCCCGTTAAAAAATTGAAAATCGGCTATGCCAAAAACTATTTCGACAAAATCACCGATACCTCGCGCAGCGAATGGAAGGTCCTTCAAGCCTTCAAAGCCAACGGTGTAGAATTAATTCCGGTCGATTTTCCTGACGAAAAAGTTTATCCAGTGAACTTGATGGACATCATCATAGGTGCAGAATGTGCTGCGCAATTTGATGATTTGACGCGAAATAACATCGATGACCAATTAACCCGACAAGGCAAAAACGATTGGCCAAACCAATTCCGTACCTCGCGATTCACCCCCGCCGTGGAATATATTAATGCCCAAAGACATCGCTATCTGCTGATGCAAGGCGTCAATGAGGTGATGACGAAATTTGATGCGATCATCTGTCCTTCACGTGGAGGCGGGAATCAGTCGGCGATTACGAATCTCACCGGACATCCGGTTGTTTGTGTTCCGACGGGTTTCGATGCGAAATTAAAACTCCCGACGGGTATTTCTTTTGTTGGGAATCTATATGACGAAGGTACCATTTTACGTGTTGCGGCCTATTATCAAGCCATAACACCTTGGGACGAAAAGCATCCTGAATGGCTTGTAACTAAATGAAAAAACGGATCGCCTATTTCCTACTAATCTGTTTTTCTCCGCTTTTTTCGTTTGCTCAAAGGCCGGCGCAAGGGCCCATATCGACTTCCATTTTTAATCCAAAGGAACAGGGATATTCCTTAGTTTGGGTGGATGATTTTTTGGGGAATCAGTTGGATTCAACCAAATGGAAACCGCGTGGCTTAGGGAAACGGGCCTTAGGCTATGTTTCGAAGGAGGCGATCCAAGTTGAAAATGGCCTTTTAAAATTGAAAGCCTTACAACGGAATGATTCTATATTGATTTCGGCCGTTGGCACCCAAGGCCTATTTATGCCTCGATACGGTTATTTTGAATGCCGCGCGCAATTGCAAAAATCCCCTGGTGTTTGGGGTGCTTTTTGGTTACAATCGCCCCGCTTGTCCGAAGGCATTAATCCAGGTTTGTACGGCGCCGAGGTGGACATCATGGAATTTTTCAAGAAATTGGGCACCGATATTGTGTCACATAATGTGCATTGGGGGCCTTATGGGGCGGACCAACAAAGTACGCGGGGCATGCAAAGTTACCTACAAGGCGTCAGTGAAGGTTTTCATACCTTTGGCCTAGAATGGACGGAAGATAAATATGCCTTTTTTGTCGATGGACTAAAATTCTATGAGGCCCGTTCAGGGGTTTCTCGCATTCCGGAATACCTCATTTTAAGTATGGAAATTCCAAATGAATTAAATGATCTCTTAAAGACAGTTTATCCAGATGAATTTTTGGTAGACTATGTTAAAGTCTACCAAAAACGCTAGCCTTATTCCACAATCCAGTGATAGGTACCTGAACCTAATTCGGTTTGAAAGCCGGTCGACGTGGCCGAAGCCTTTATTATGCGACCTCCTTCTTTTATTTGAGCTCTCGCGGGAGCTATAATTCTAATTTGAGCCCTGGTGTTTGCCGGGATTTGGAAATGATACGTGACCTTATTTCCTTCTTTTTTCCACTCGCTGCTGATTTTGCCATACATGGTTTCGACGAATCCTTTGGCGAAAGTGATTTTCCCTGAAGGATCAGGTGTCGGTTGCAAAATGAAATGCTTAAATCCAGGCGAATTTTCGTCGCGTTGAATGCCTAAAGATCTCGTATACATCCAACCGGCCACTGCCCCAAATGAATAATGGTTAAAGGAATTCATGCTATTATTCCCACCAAAACCGTTTTCAATCGTATAGGAATTCAGACGCTCCCAAATGGTCGTCGCCCCGTTTGCTACTGAATATAACCAAGAGGGATAGGTTTTTTGAGTCAAAAGCCCATAGGCCACATCATGTTGTCCATTGGCCGACAAAGCCTCACTAATGTGCGCCGTTCCTATGAATCCTGTCATTAAGGAATAGGGAGGACGAGCGATTCCCTCATCGTCTTTGCTGGAACGCTTGATGGATTCGACTAATTGTTGAACAGCCACCCCTTTATTTTGGGCGTCAAACATACCTAATCCCAATGGAATCGCATACGAAGCCTGCGTATCCATCAACTGGCCTTTATCGGACGGAGCAGGATTTGCGGTGGGAGCAGGGGCCGCACCTGGAGGGCCCATGCGGGCAGCGCGAACTCCGGATTTAACTACTTTGTGACTATTCGGATCGACATAAACTTGATTGATTAATTTTTTCTTAGCGTCAAATTGCGATACATATAGACTCGCGTCGGAGGCATTTCCTAAAATCGCCGCTACTTTCGACATAATTTCCAAGGAATAAGCCTGATAAGTCATCTAGAAAAGGGTATTGTCGTTTTTATTTCCTTCGGGGCTCAACCAATCGCCCAGGGGTCCCTCATTCAAAATGCCATTCGCGGGATCCACTTTGCTGTCCAAAAAGCTCATGTAGCGCTTCATCGCCTCATAATGTTCTGCGAGCATCGCCTTATCCCCATATTGTAAATAAGTTTCCCATGGAATCACAATACCGGCTGTTCCCCACAGCGTTCCGCCGAAACCACCGCCCATGGGGGCCACGTCGGTAAATCGACCATCCGCCCGTTGGACATCCCGCATGCCCAATAAATGTCTCCGCATGAAATTATTTACAGGCGCCATCATGGTCGCTGTTTTGGAGAAGACATTGATATCTCCGCTCCAACCCATGCGCTCGTTTCGGGCAGGGGTGTCTGTGGGGATCGATAAAAAATTCCCCCGCATGGAATAGGTAATGTTGTTCCATAATTTATTTACCAATGCATCCGAACTTGCGTATTCAGAACTAATTCGGCTAATAGACGATAAGACCAAACCTGCCACTTGGCTTAAAGCCGGTGCTTGGTCTATGCCTGAAATTTCCAAGTAACGATAGCCATGGAAGGTAAAGCGCGGTTGGATATATTCATCGCCCCCTTTTAATACATAGATATCTTGGGCCAGGGCTGCACGAATATTTTCGATCATGATCATATCTTTTTGGCCTGCGTACTCAGGTAAATTAGGATACAAAACCTCGGCATAGCGAAGGGTTATTTTTTGGCCCGCTTGCCCATTTTTGATGAATATTTTTGGAAATCCGACCATATTTTGGCCCATGTCATAAACGAAAACACCTTTACGAGGTTCGGTCATGGATTGTGCTTGGCGAATCTCGCGAACTTGAACGCGGTCGTCTAATTGACCCACTAAGGCCATCGCGTCAAATTTCAGTGCGTTGGGGACATTGCCAACAAAAGCCGTTCCTTCCAAAGCAATTTTTTCTGTGGCTTTCCAGCCGCTTGCTTTGAAGTTTGGAGTAGCCCAACCAGCCATAGCGGCTTCCTTTTGTGCATCATAAACTTCACCTTGGAAGAAACTTCCGTAGCGAATCGGGCCATCATTAAAGTAGGACCATGTGTCGGGCTGCGTGGTGATGATTTGCTCGGTACCGTCGGTGTATTGAATGATTAATTGAGCCAAAAAGGATTGTCGGTCGCCAAAAAAGTTCCAACTATCCCCACTAAATGTGATGTTTCCGCTCCACCAGCCTTCGCTTAACCAAGCACCCCAGGCATTTTGGCCGGGTTTAATTAAGGTAGTGACATCAAAGGTTTGGTATTGATGGGTCTTGTTGTATTGCGTAAGTCCTGGATTAAAAAAGTCTTTTCCAACCCGCTGACCATTCAAATACAGTTCATAAATTCCTCGTGCCGTAGCATAAATTCGCGCACGCTTAATTGTTTTTCCGCTTGTTGCAAATTCAGTGCGTAGCATTGGTGCCGCGAATCGGCTTGGGTTTGCGGTCACGAACAGGCCATTTTGAGTACCAGAAACAGCAAATTGCTTACTATCCCAAGTTACATTCGCTTGCGTAAATAGACTTGGATTTTCGCTTGCTGAAAATAATGCATTGCTCGGGTGACGGAAATTCCGAATGATGACATCGGAAAATAGGGCTTTTTGATTGGGATCAGCCTGGAATCCGATGTCGGATAACATCGGAAAACTGATGTAATTATTTCCCCTTCCCACCGGATTTAGATTAAGGCCAGCATTACCGCCCCTTCCTCCAGCCACTGGGGCTGCGCCAGGGGCTACATTGATTTTATGTGCAGGATCTATTTGGTCTACATAAAAATCAAATACACCAAAATTACATTGTGCAAAAATTGTATGCTTTTGATAATGGTTGGACGCATTGATCAGTTTATTGGAAATTTTGAAAGACGATACAGGTTTGCGGGCATCATCTTTTTTGTCATAGCCTGCCCGGTAAATGTTAAAAACTGCCTTTCCTGAATCTGATAAGGCAAGCGGGCTAATGTCTAATTCCAAGCGGACGTAGGAGCCATTTTTTTCAGCCTGCACGTCCATGATGTTTAAATTCCGACTTTGTAAGCGAGGGTCATTAGCTCCGAAAATAAAGGAAGCTTTGGTTGATTTAGAGGCTTGGTCCAATTGTATCCCATATTCAATTTTATACATCGACAAATAATGGCTATACAAAGGAAGGTCCTTTTCGCCAATCCATTCCGCCCCGTTCCAGGCACTTGCTTGTGGATTTAAAAGGCCTATTTCAAAACTCGAAACAGCAGAGACTGATGTTTTTTTCGCATTCCAAACCTGCAAGGTCCATGTATATTTTTCCCTAGCTTGTAAGCCACTGCCGGCATAGGCGATGCCTAGAGAAAGGTCGGACTGAACCGTTTTACTATCCCAAACTATTTGGTTTTGGCTATTTTTAACGAAGATTCGATAGGCGTTTTGTTTTTCATCACGCGTGGCGCCAGCGGATTCCATTTGCCAAGAAAAACGAGGATGGGCTTCATCCATTCCGATGGGCTCCTTTTGGTATTCGACCTGCAGGTTTTTGATTTTGAATTGTGCCTCGGCTTGGAACAAAATACCAAATAACAAAAGGCTAAGTTTAAAGAAATGGTTCATAGGTAAGCGTATATGTAAGGTGCTAATATTCAAGGAACAAATGTAGGAAACCAAGCTTTTCGATGAAATGAACGAATTGTGCGATTAAATAAAGCAGAAAGCCTTTATCTTGCAGGTGTTTAAACCTAATATGATGATTCGAATTCCTTTTGATGAACTTGCTCAAACCATTGAATCTGCTTTTCTAAAAGCAGGTTTAGCCCCCGAATTCGCCGCTACCTGTGCTCGAATTCATGCTGAAACGAGCCAAGATGGCGTGTATTCCCATGGATTAAACCGCGTGGAAAAATTTATCGATTATGTGAAACATGGTTGGGTGAATCCGTCGGCGAAACCCACTTTGGCATGTCAATTAGGTAATATGGAAATATACGATGGCCAATTAGGCCCCGGGATTACGAACGCCTTGTTCGCGATGGATCGTGCGATGGAAATAGCTGGCGACATGGGTTTGGGTTTGGTGACATTACGAAATACGACGCATTGGATGCGGGGTGGAAGTTACGGTTGGCGCGCCGCAGAAAAAGGCTTCATGTCCATATGCTGGACCAATACGGAATCCTGCATGCCCGCTTGGGGCGCTCAGTCATCAGGAATAGGCAATAATCCGTTCGTCATGTCGATTCCAAGAGAAAAAGGTCATGTGGTTTTGGACATGGCGATGTCCCAATATTCCTATGGGAAATTAGAAATTACCCGACTGAAAGGAGAGGAATTGCCCTATCCCGGTGGATTTAATAAGGCCGGGGATTTGACTTCGGTGCCCGCCGAAATCGAGGAATCGAGGCGAATTTTACCCACAGGTTTTTGGAAGGGATCGAGCTTCGCGGTGATGCTGGATTTATTTGCGGGAATTTTATCGCAAGGAAATACAACTGCCTCGGTCGACAAAGCCGGCTACGGCAATGGCGGCGCCTGTAGCCAAGTCTTTATCGCCATCGATCCATTGAAAATCTCCAATCAAGCGTTTTTGAACCAAGCATTAGAAGCTACCATCAACCAAATCCATCATTCCAAACCTGCTGAATCGGGGGCAAAAATTCAATATCCGGGCGAGGGCTCTCTGCGAATAAGAAAGGAAAACCAAGCACTAGGTGTTCCCGTGCATGAAGCCGTTTGGGAGAGCGTGAAGGCGCTGGCGGGAAAATAATCAAGATGCAAGGGAATGAGAAGCGCCCCTCGGCCATTGCCCATCCCTAAGGACGCCTCCTCAGGCCAACAATTTCACGTCATCGTGGAAGGAAAAGACCGAGGAACCCCTAGCTTAACCCGCTACCGGCGTGTCATCATCCAAGTCATTTAAGCTAAATACCCAAATTCCCCGTTTTCAAAATCCCGGAACGCCTGGATTAATTCTTCACGCGTATTCATCACAAAGGGGCCATGCGCCGCGATGGGTTCACCAATGGGCTCACCACTCAGCACCAAAACCTTAGCCGGCCCTTGCGCCTGCACGCTAAAACTTTCGCCCGAATGATCCATCAATGCGAAATGGTTCGCGGGGACATCCTTATTTTCATTGATTCGTATACTTCCTTCTAACACAACCACCGCCGTCGTATAATGCGCCGGGAATTCAAATTCCGCGGAGGCTTGGTCGACCAAGGTGACATTCAATAAATGGATCGGCGTAAAGGTAGATGCTGCCCCTTTCGCGTCCTTATAAGCACCAGCGACTACCTCGACCACAGAGCCTACGTCATCCAAAAGATATCGACCGAACTGCTTCTTTTCCAAAGCCTGATACTTAGGCGGACTCATTTTATCCGCAGACGGGAGATTGACCCATAATTGGACCATTTGAAACATCCCACCCTCCGCACTAAATTGCTCTTCGTGATATTCCTTATGCAAAACCCCTGACGCGGCGGTCATCCACTGGACATCACCTTCGCCGATCACCCCGCCCCCTCCACTGCTATCATGATGCGCGACTTTTCCTTGATACGCGAGCGTAACCGTTTCAAAACCCCGGTGCGGATGAACACCCACCCCACGCGGTTGCTTGCTCGGCGAAAAATAAAAAGGCGCATTGTAATCCATCATGATAAACGGATCCATGCGCTGCATGCTGAGGCCGACCGCCCCTGGAATAAAATGATGTACTCGAAAACCATCCCCTACGTAATGGGGAGCGGGTGGAGTAACGATGCGTTCAATTTGTCTGCGACTCATGCTTTATTTTTTTTAAAATTAATTCAATTTTTTACGAATGTCGGCATGGACATTGCGCTATTTTTATTTTGAAATTCGTTTAATTTGTTTTTTACAAACCCCCGAACCATGAAAAAATTCTTCAAAATAGTCGGCTGGACGCTTCTCGTTTTAATCGTATTCCTTTTTGGCGCCGCAAGTCTTTTTATGTACAAAGTCAAAAACGGATTCCCGGTTTCCTACGAAACCGAAAAACCAACAATTTCGTTCCCAGATTCCACCCCGGCCATTTTGGTATTTTCAAAAACAACAGGTTTCCGACATGCCGAATCCATCGAAACCGCTAAACCAATCTTCATCGAAATCGCCAAAAAAAGAGGCTGGTTCCTATATGAAACCGAAGAAGGGGGCGTGTTTAACGCAGAACAATTGGCCAAATTTGATGTAGTCATTTTTAATAATACGACGGGCCGTTTATTGGACGAAAGCCAACAAGCCACCCTTCAATCCTACGTCGAGCAGGGAGGAACCCTCCTCGGCATCCACGGCGCTGGCGATAATTCTCACCATTGGCCTTGGTATGAAGCGAATTTAATGGGGGCGGAATTTTCCCACCACCCACTTGCCCCGCAATTCCAAACGACCTCTGTCATCCGGGATGCCGACGCGGATTCTACGCTTGCTCAAGGATTACCAAACCAGTGGACTTCCAGCGACGAGTGGTATGTGTTTTACAAACAACCGACCGACGCCAAAATCCTTTTTCACATCCAAGGCGATAAAATCCTTCCAAGTGGAAATATGCTCTGGATGAAAGATAAGAATTTCGGCATGGGGAAATTTCACCCGGTCGCTTGGCAAAAAACCGTGGGGAAAGGTCGCAGTTTTTATACGTCCATGGGCCATTCAAAGGACGTCTGGGGACATCCTGAATTCGTTCGCATGATCGAAAATGCGATGGAATGGGGGATTAAAAACTAATCAGCCAAACAAGCTTTTTCGAGGGCAGCGATGTCAAATTTCGACATTTGTAAAAAGGCATAGGTGGCTTTCGGCGCCGTGGCGGGATTGCTCATGAATTTACCTAGGCAGGAAGGAACTACTTGCCAAGATAGACCGTAGGCGTCTTTGAGCCAACCACATTTTCCCGCGCTTCCCTGTGTCCCAATTAAACTATTCCAGTAAAAATCAATTTCCTCTTGCGTGTCGACCGTAACGATGAACGAAACCCCTTCACTAAACGTAAAGGCATGCGGCCCCGAAGAATCCATGGCGGTGAAGGGTAATAGGTTTAATTCAAATTGGGCATATTTGATATTCCCTTCCACATCGGGTTCGCCTTTTTCATAGCGACTAAGCTCGATGATGGACGAATTCGGGAAAAGGGAAGTATAAAAGTGGATGGCTTCTTCCGCTTTGCCGCTGTTTTCTTGACAAAACATCAGCGCGGGCAGCACCGCCGTCCGACTTGTATGATTTTTCATTAATTGCCAATTCACCCCATAACGATCCGCACACCAGCCGTATTTGGGACTCCAAGGATATGTATTCAAGGGCATTAAAACCTGACCGCCTTCGGATAATTTATTCCAGACTTGCTGAATTTCCTCCTCATCTTCCAGATTGACAAAAAAGGAAATGGAAGAATTGATCGGAAAACCTGGACCACCGTTTAGGTGCATAAAGCGTCGGCCTCCCATGCGGTAATTGACCGCCAAAGGATTCTCCGAGATGGCGGTGAAATCCGGAAAAATGCTTTTGTAAAAGGCTGCGGCTTCGTGTGCTTTGCCGTCAAACCAAAGGCTATGGATCATTTCATGCGTCATGAGGGCAAATTACAGAAAAATTAGAAATTGAAAAATCTTCCAAGGCTAATTGACCTATATTTGCTTCGCATGAAAGAACCTAAATCATTTTCGAGCCGCATGGCTCGCTTCTGGAAACTCCTCGGCCCTGGCCTGGTGACCGGTGCGAGCGACGACGATCCATCCGGCATCGCCACCTACTCACAAGCAGGGGCGGCTTTTGGGCTTAGTACGCTTTGGACCTCGATTTTGGCCTTTCCGCTGATGGCGGCGATCCAGCAAATGTGCGCGCGGATCGGTTTAGTAACCCAGCAAGGTCTCACTGGAACCCTCAAAAAACATTATCCCCGTCCCATTTTGTATCTGATGCTACTTTTTAGTTTTCCGGCTATCGTGATGAATATCGGAGCGGACATTGCGGGGATGGGTGCCGTGGGGAATTTGTTATTTCCATCGATCAGTTCCCTGTTTTTCTCCGTTTTTTTTACGGTGCTTTTGTTGGGCTTAATCATTTATTTACCCTACCGGAAAATTGCGTCCGTGTTGAAATATTTGTGCATCGTGATGCTCGTGTATTTTGTGGTTCCTTTTTTATATCATCAGGATTTTGGCAAAATCATTCAGTCGACCTTGATCCCGCACATCGAATTTACCAAAGAATTCATGGCCATTTTGGTGGGGATTTTAGGGACGACGATTTCACCGTATTTGTTTTTTTGGCAGGCTTCCGTGGAAGTGGAAGAGATGAAACATAAGAAAAGCCATTTGATGGTGAACAAACGAATCATCCACGAAATGGAGCAGGATGTGGATTTCGGGATGGGCTTTTCAGGCTTTGTGATGTATTTCATTATTTTGACGACAGGCACCGTGTTGTATCAATCGGGCATTCATCAAATCGACACCGTCGAGCAGGCCGCCATGGCATTAAAACCCTTGGCTGGCGATTTGGCATATTTATTATTTGCGGTGGGCGTTATCGGCACGGGTTTGATCGCGATTCCGGTATTGAGCGGCGCACTTTCCTATATTTTTACGGAGACTTTTGGTTGGGAACAAGGGCTCGATAAAAAATTCCATGAGGCCAAAGGCTTTTACACCATCATCGCCATTTCGCTTTTACTCGGACTTTCCCTGAATTATATTGGAATTTCACCGATCCAAGCCCTCATTTATACCGCGATTTTATATGGGATTACAGCTCCCGTTTTAATCGGAATCATTTTACATATTTCAAATAACCCCGTGATCATGGGCTCTCTTGTGAATGGCCGAATGACGAATCTGTTGGGTTTTATGGCATTGATCATCATGTCCGTGGCGGCGATTGCCTTGCTTTATTTGGAGTGGGGAGGCTAAAGGCCATGATCTCCCGGTTATTATTTTAAACAAATTCGGGATATTGGCCGTTTCCTTTCAAATTCCTGATTCATGCGTGGAGTAAAAAAAGAAAATTTACCCGTTAAAATTTGTCTTAGCTGCCAGCGACCTTTTACCTGGCGTAAAAAGTGGGAGAAAAATTGGGATATGGTGAAATATTGTAGCGATTCCTGTCGGAGTCAAAAACCCAAATCGTGATTCCAAGCACCGCCAAAACCTTGCGACTTATTTTAGGGGATCAATTGAACCATCAGCATTCTTGGTTTCAACAGGTCGACGAGTCCATCTGCTACATCATGATGGAAATACGCTCTGAAAGCGATTACGCGAGCCATCACATTCAAAAAGTCCTCGGCTTTTTTGCGTCCATGCGAAATTTCGCTAAGGAGCTGCGCGCACTCGGTCACCACCTCGAGTATATCCATATCCAAGACCCTGGGAATGCCCAGCGTTTTGATGAAAATTGTAATCAATTAATCAATGCACATGGATTTACCCGTTTTGAATATATGCAGGCGGATGAATTTCGAGTGAATGCGCATTTGGAGGATTTTGTGTGGAAGTTGACCATCGAACATACCCGTTTCGAATCCGAGCATTTTTATAGTTCACCGGAGGAATTTCAAGCTATTTTCAAGGGTAAAAAGACCTATTTGATGGAAACGTTTTACCGGCACATGCGGAAAAAACATCGATTGATGGTAGATGCGGAGGGGCAGCCTTGGCTGGGTCAATGGAATTTTGATAAGGATAATCGGGAAAAATTACCCAAAAATCACTGCCCGCCCGCGCCTTATGTTTTTACCAATGACCTACGGGATATTGAATCCGAAATAAAGGAAGCGGGGATAAAAACGATTGGGTTTGTGGAGGCGGGCCAATTTATGTGGCCGATTTCACGCGCGCAGTCTTTGAGCTTACTCGACTATTTCCTTGAACATTGTTTATGTTTTTTTGGGAGGTTTCAGGATGCGATGGCACCCGGTGAATGGTCGCTCTACCATGCACGAATCTCTTTTTCAATGAACCTGAAATTAATTTCGCCTCGAGAAGTCGTTGATCAGGCGATTGAAACCTACGAAAACTCGAAGGGGAAGGTGACGTATTCGCAGCTGGAAGGATTTGTTCGGCAGATTCTCGGTTGGCGAGAATACATGCGCGCCATCTATTTCTTAGAGATGCCACGCTTTGCCCAATTAAACTATTTCAACCATAAAAACCCATTACCAGAATGGTTTTGGACCGGGAAAACCAAACTGAATTGTTTGAAGCATACGATCCAACAATCCTTACAAGTCGGGTATGCCCATCACATCCAACGCTTAATGGTCACTGGGAATTTCGCGCTTCTTGCTGGGGTCGACCCGGATGAGGTGGATGCCTGGTATTTAGGAATTTATATCGATGCCATCGAATGGGTGGAAATGACGAATACGCGAGGTATGAGCCAGTTTGCGGATGGTGGGATCGTCGGCACTAAACCCTACGTCAGTTCGGCTGCCTATATGAAAAAAATGGGAAGCTATTGTAGTAGCTGTTTTTATGATGCAAACCAAAAAATTGGCCCCAAAGCCTGTCCATTTAATAGTTTATATTGGCATTTTTTTGACAAACACGAGGGGCTATTGGGAAACAATCCGCGCATCGGCATGGTTTACCCCATGTGGAAAAAAATGAATCCGGAGGTGAAAGCGGGAATATTGAAACAAGCGCGTTTCTATCTAGAACGGATTCATGAATTATAATGAAAAGAGCACTTGTTTGGTTGACGACAGATTTACGCCTGAGGGACAATGAAACCCTTGCGCGCGCCATGGAACATGCGGAGCAAATCATCCCTGTCATATGCCTCGCACCGGCCGATCTCGCTCTGACTCCTTTTGGTTTTCCTAAAATCGGCTATTTCCGAATTCGGTTTTTTTTCGAAGCCTTGAGGGACCTTGACCAACAATTACGCGCGCTAGGTTCCGGTTTAATTCTTTCTCTTGATTCCCCAGAAATAGCCATTCCATCCCTCGCAAAGGCGTATCAGGCAGATTATGTATATACGAAAGAGCAGGTAGGTTTTGAGGAATTATTGGTCCAAGCGCAAATAAGAAAATCGCTTCGGGAAATCGCTGTGGCCTTAGAAACTGTACCTAACTCGACGCTTTATCATCCTGAGGATTTGCCTTTTGCTCTGTCTGACTTGCCGGACATTTTTACTCAATTCCGGTTGGCACTCGAAAAAAATTCCAAGGTAAGACCCTGCCTCGATGCGACAAAGCACATTAATTCTCCCGAAATTCCGCCCTTACAAATACCTCGATATTCGGATGTGGGCTTACAAGAAATTCCCCTCGATCCGCGTAATTCCTTTCCCTTTGAGGGGGGCGAACGGGCAGGACTGGCCCGTTTGAAGGACTATTTGTTTGGTACACGGGCTGCACTAACTTACAAAGAGACTAGAAATGGGTTGCTTGGAACCGATTATTCCACGAAATTTTCAGCCTATTTAGCATGCGGATGTATATCTGCGCGGGACATTTTTTGGACGCTTAAGCGCTTCGAAGCTGAGGCGGAGGCGAATGAATCCACCTATTGGATTGTGTTTGAACTCCTCTGGCGTGATTATTTTTGGTTTTTGATGAAAAAAAGACCGCAGGCCTATTTTTTGCAAACGGGGCTTCTGGGGTCGAAAAGCCAGTTAAATGGGCTGGATCCGGTCGTTTTAACAGCATGGATACAGGGAAAAACGGGGCAGGCCTTTATTGATGCCAATATGCGGGAATTGGCCCAAACAGGTTTTATGAGTAATCGGGGCCGACAAAATGTAGCCAGTTATTTTTGTCATACGCTCCGACAAGATTGGCGATATGGCGCCGCCTATTTTGAAAGTCAATTAGTTGATTATGACGTGGCGAGCAACTGGGGCAATTGGGCCTATGTGGCAGGGGTGGGAAATGATCCTCGGCCAGACCGCCGTTTCAATATCGAAAAACAAGCCGAATTATATGACCCCAATCAAACCTATCAAAATTTATGGCTGCACTAAATCCTACTTTTCCGGAGCACTTAACAGAAGATAAAGACCGCATCATCCAAATGGCCTGGGAAGATCGAACACCCTTTGAGGCGATTGAATTCCAGTTTGGACTCAAAGAAAAAGATGTCATTGTGTTTATGCGCGCCCATTCCTTGCCCTCCAGTTTTCGCATGTGGCGAAAGCGAATGACGTCCCGAAAAACCAAACATGCGGCTTTGCGTGCTTCAGGAATGGATCGATTTAAATGCAGTCTTCAAAAGTCCACAGGAAATAAAATCTCAAAACGCTAAAAATGTCTGGGCAAATTTTGGATCTTTTTCATCATCAAAATCCGCAAATCTTTGATTTACCGGATGCGGATATTCGCCTATTTGCTGGATTTTTTAGCCAAGCAGAAAGTGCGCAATTAGCCCAAAAATTAGAGGCGGGGATCTTATGGCAACAAGATCAAATTCGCATGTTCGGCAAACAATTACCTATTCCTCGTTTGAATGCTTGGTATGGCGATGCCGACAAATCCTATACCTATTCAGGCATACATTTACAGCCGCATCCTTGGAACGAAGATTTACTATTTATCAAGGAGCGGATTGAAAAAGAGGCACAAATGAAGTTTACAAGTGTCCTTTTAAATTTATACCGTTCCGGGCATGACAGCATGGGCTGGCATGCAGACGATGAACCGGAACTTGGACCTAATCCCAGCATCGCCTCGGTGTCTTTCGGAGCTTCCCGTATGTTTCAAATGAGACATGTCACAAAAAAACTACGAGCCAATATCCCTTTGGACAATGGCTCATTATTAGTCATGCAAGGTACTACGCAACATCACTGGCAGCATCAAATTCCCAAAACCTCAAAAGCGATTTATTCGCGCATTAATTTGACATTTCGCAGGATTCTTTAAAAGAGTCATGAAATAGGTACACGTAAAATATAGCCAATCACGGAAAGCCCCTGATTTAAGTACAACATTTATTGAACGGTAATTTTAAAATAAAAAAAAGATTCCCTAAATTCATCATGTCCTTTGATTCTTTCAAGGATACGAACATTTTTTAGAACATGGAGTAATACAAAGCTGGACCTCATTGGTCCAGCTTTTTTGTTGCTCAATTCTTCCCTATCTTTAAGCTTTATTCCATCGCAAACATGAGACATACCCATATTTTCATTGCCTTTTTCATTGGTTTTTTGAGCCATTCGGCTGTTGCCCAGCAACTCATCGACCAAGTTATTCACGTCGAGGAAACTCGTCGGATCGAAAGTATTTTAGCTTCGGATGACATGGCTGGTCGGCGCACGTTTACACCAGGCATCGAAAAGGCGGCCGCATTTATTGCGAAGGAATTTGCCGATACGCAATTGCAAACACTTCCTGGATTGAGTACGTATTTACAATCCTTTTCGATGACGAAAACGAGTCTTATTTCAAGCGCGGTTTTGTTGGACGGTCAGCCAGTCGATGGGAAAAAAGTTAGCGCCTTGGCCTTGGAAAAGGAAATTCATTGGACCGAGAAATCGGGGGTGGAAATAAAGACCATCGGGAAGGAGGAGAATTTTTCCCAACAAATCTCCAAAATGGTAGCAGCTAATAAGGCCACCTTGGTTTTTGTGGACGAATCCTTTGCAGCCAATATTAGTCGTTTGACAAACCGCGGGCCCATAAAAAACACGCAAGCGCCGATGGTTTTTGTGCTGGCATCTAAAATCCCGGCTAGCTTTGATATTACGATTCTGCAAAATAGCATAAATATGCCCCTCGCCAATGTAGTGGGCATCATTCCTGGTAAATCGCTTCCCAAGGAATACGTTATTTTTTCAGGACATTATGATCATTTGGGGATCAATAGCCGGGGAATTGTCCAGGGAGATTCCATTTTTAATGGTGCGAATGATGACGCGGCTGGTACAACGGGTATGATCATGCTCGCCAAATATTTTAAAAAACTAAATAATAATGCTCGGACGTTGGTTTTTGCGGCTTTTACTGCCGAAGAAGTTGGGGGATTCGGAGCGAGTTATTTTTCTAAAGTTTTTGACCCATTGACGGTCAAGGCGATGTTTAATCTGGAAATGATTGGTACCGAAAGTAAATGGGGTAAAAATAGCGCCTACATTACGGGTTTCGAAAAAAGCGACATGGGGGCCATTTTACAAAAGAATTTGGAAGGAACGCCTTTCCAATTTTACCCAGATCCCTACACGAATCAAAACCTCTTTTACCGTTCTGACAACGCCACGCTTGCTCGTTTAGGCGTTCCGGCCCATACCATTTCCACCTCTAAAATGGATTCTGAGCCAAATTACCACAAGGCCAGCGACGAGGTGCAAACCTTGGACCTCAATAATATGACCGAGGTGATTAAAGCGATTGCGAAAAGTTCCGAATCGATCATTTCAGGAAAAGATACACCGAGCCGGGTTGATACAAGCCAATTAAAATAAGCGCCTATTTCTCTGCGTCCATGATTTTAAGGGCTTCATCGTCTTCGTAGGTCAGGATTTGTTGCTTTAATTGCTTTTTTAATTGCGCTACGACCGACTTCATCGCCGGATCCTGGTAGACATTGTGCATGTTAGCTGGATCCTTTTTGATGTCATATAATTCCCAGGCATTCAGCGGACCATAAAAGCGCACCAAGGTATATTGTGCCGTGCGAATCCCAAAATGCGGCGCCACGTGATGCGGCTGCGGATATTCGTAATAGTGATAATACGATTCGTTTTTCCAGCCGGATACCTTGCCGGTCAATACAGGCAAAAAAGACTTTCCTTGAATCTCGGCTGGGATTTTTGTTTGGGCGATGTTCAATAAAGTGGGCGCCCAATCAATATTCGAAATTACCTCTTGAACTTTCGTACCCGGTTTAATCACGCCTGGATAAGAAATCATGAAGGGCGTTTTTAAGGATTCTTCGTAGATGAATCGCTTGTCGAACCAGCCATGTTCTCCCAAATAAAAACCTTGATCCGAGGTATAAACCACCACCGTATTTTTAGAAAGACCGGTTTTCTCGAGGTAATCCAAAAGCTTCCCGATATTCCGATCCATGGAATTTGCGGTGGCTAAATAATCCCGCATGTAGCGCTGAAATTTCCATTCCACCAAGGCCTTCCCGCTTAGTTTTTTCTCATCAAATTCCTTCGAGACCTTATTCTCATAATAGTCGTAAAATTTCGCTTTTTGGGCAGGAGTAAATCGATTATATAAACCATTGTTTCCGGGGGCATCGTAATTGGCATGGATTTTTAAATCTTCTCTCAGCACCATCGTTTTATCCACTGTCATGTCTTGATCCGCCGCCGCGATTCGGCCTTCGTAGGTATCGTAAAAATTGGCAGGCAGAGGAAAATTTACTTGGTCATAGGCGCCTAAATCTTGTAAGTCGGGCAACCAAGACCTGTGCGTCGCCTTATGGCCCACGACTAAGAAAAAAGGTTTAGAGGGGTCGCGTTTGCCTAGCCACTCTTCGGAAAATTGTTCTACTAAATTAGAAACGTATCCCTCATAACGTGTTTTGGTATTGCTTTTGTCGATAAATTCCGGGTTGTAATAGTGCCCCTGACCCGGTAGGATATTTAAATAATCAAAGCCATTCGGCAAGGCCCCCAAATGCATTTTCCCTACCCAAGCCGTTTGATAGCCATTTTTTTGTAATTCTTCGGGGAAAACGGGTTGGTTGATATTAAACACTTTTTCGTTTTCCTTATAGCCATTTTTATGGCTCAGTTTTCCGGTGAGCAGCGTAGCCCGACTCGGTCCACAAATCGAATTACTCACCACATTATTGTATAAAATAGCACCTGATTTTGCGATGCGGTCGATGTTCGGGGTTTTGGTGATTTTACTTCCATAGGCGCTAATGGCTTGGGAAGTGTGGTCGTCGGAAATGATGAAAATGATGTTGGGTTTTTGTTGGGCCAGCAAAGAAAAGCTGCACAATAAAAATAGTAAAATTGATTTCATGAGGTATAAGGTCTTGCTTTTGATGCATTAAATTAACCTATTTTTCTGATAATCGTGATGAAAGTCATTTGAAATGTATGTGGAGCCAAATACCTTCGCCGCATGGCTTCTATTGAACTTTTACAAAAATACAATGTCCCTATTCCTCGGTATACCAGTTATCCAACGGTACCTTATTGGGATGAAAGCATAGATCCAGATCGGTGGTCGGCGATATTTCAGCAGCGTTTTCAGGCTTCCAACGAACAATCTGGCATCAGCCTGTACATCCATTTACCTTTTTGCGAAAGCTTATGCACCTTTTGTGGTTGTAATAAGAAAATCACGAAAAATCATGCGGTGGAGGAAGAATATTTGTGGGTCTTGTTGGCCGAATGGGAACTATATCGAATGCGCATGTCGAGCAAACCCATCCTCAAAGAATTGCATATAGGCGGCGGAACGCCTACTTTTTTCTCGCCCGAAAACCTGCGAAAACTGATACAACATATTTTGAATGACGCGATCGTACCGGAAGACCATGAATTTGGCTTCGAGGGGCATCCGAATAATACGACTATTGCACATTTACAAACTTTGTTTGATTTGGGTTTTAGGCGTGTGAGTTTTGGGATGCAGGATAGCGATCCGGAGGTGCAGCGGGTGATTAACCGTTTTCAGCCACAGGAACATGTTATTCAGGTGGTGAAATGGGCGCGGGAAATTGGATATGAGTCGGTGAACCTCGACCTAGTCTATGGGCTGCCTTTGCAGGATGTACCTAAAATGAATCAAACCATTACGGACGCACTTTGCCTTCAGCCGGATCGGATAGCATTTTACAGTTATGCGCATGTGCCTTGGTCGAGTCGGGCCCAACGGCTATTTGACGAACATGATTTACCTAATGCCCAGGAAAAAATGACTTTGTATCAAGTAGGAAAAAAACGATTTGCAGAGGCCGGTTATGCGGATATTGGCATGGACCATTTTGTGTTGCCTGGGGATTTGATGGCGCAGGCGGCGCAACGGGGCACCTTACATCGGAATTTTATGGGCTATACGGTCCAAGAAACGGGCCTTTTATTGGGCCTAGGGGTTTCGAGCATTAGCGATGTGGGCGTGGCTTTTGCCCAAAATAAAAAAACGATTCGAGCATATTATGAACAGGTCGGGAAGGGCGAATTACCCGTTTTTCGGGGTTATTTTTTGAATGAAGAAGATCTCCAAATGAGACAGTATATTTTGGATGTCGCATGCCGACGGACTGTCACATTTGAGCCAGGGAAACGTGCGGAATTAGCGGAAAGCACGGTGGATGAATTGAATGATTTGGCGGCAGATGGTTTATTGACCTGGGATGCAGATGGACTTCAGGTTAGTGATTCGGGGAAGCATTTTATCCGAAATATTTGCAAGGCCTTTGATCTAAAATTATTGAATTCAGCCTGTCAAAAAAAGACCTTTAGTCAGGCGGTATAGGTGAAAAAATAATTAAATTTAAGGCCTAATCCGTTCCCTATGATTCGCCACTCAGTGATATTACGTTTTAAGAAGGAGATTTCGCAGGAAAGCCAAGCGGCATTTTTGGAGGCTTCGCGGCAATTAGCCCAGATTCCTATTGTCTGGAACCTGGAAGTTATGAAACAAACGAGTCCGAAAAATCCTTTTGAATATGGAATTTCGATGGAATTTGAGAGCCAGGAACAATATGATACCTATTCCACCCATCCGGATCATCAAGCATTTATTCAGAATTTTTGGATTCCGAATGTAGAAGATTTTTTAGAAATTGATTATCTAGCTTTGGTATAATCATCAAATTCTATCTAATTTGTAGACTTAATTAGTTCTATTTCATACGTATTTAAATGAACGAGTTTCTTTCTATTTATTTCTATTTCGTTTTAAGCCTCCTCTTTTTCATTATTGGTGCGAATCTGTGCTTTAAAAAAGGCATTGTCGCCACAAAATATCTGGGTGCGCAATACTTGGTGCTAACGTGGTTGATTTTTGTCGCCTATTTTACCATAGATGCGCGGATGTTGGAATACCCGCATTTTTTTCGATTATCCACGCCTTTTGTTTATTTATTAACTCCATTAGCCTTTTTATTTCAGGAATTTCTGCTGAATCCAGCCCGACGTTTTCGCAAATGGGACCTCTTGCATTTTTTGCCATTTGCCTTAAATTTTGTCGAATTAATCCCATTTTACTTTAGCAGCTCGGAATTTAAATTAGCCTATATTCAGGAGGTTATACGTCAAAATTCACTACATAAAATAGCCAATAACCCCTATGGTTGGATTTCCATGCAAAGCCATCAAATCCTTCGATCTATTCAATTTTTAGGCTATTCGCTGGCAATCATTATCCGGTTATGGGTATTTTTTAAAGACAAAAGCGCTCAATTCATTCAAGTAAATCGCTTGTTTTTTTACTGGCTGACTACCTCCGCAGCCTTTAAATTATTTAGCGTTTTAGCTACTATTTATTTATCCTTTTCCCCTTACATGAAATTGTTTTCTTTTCACTGGGTAGACATGCTGAAAATTCTCGACTTCATCGTCGTCGCTGTTTTCCTGCTGATTAATCCGCGCTTGCTCGATGGAATTATCTTAAAAGATATGGTGGTCAATCACCTGAATCGGGGGGATCATTTTGAGGAAACGGAAGCCAAAAAAATCGAATCGGATCTCCAACTGTTTACAAAAATCGAAACCAATCTGTACGAAAATCAGGGATTTTTGCAAGAAGACATTACGCTACAAACTTTGTCGGAAGCTACGGATATTCCCCCTCGGAAAATTTCCGCCGCCTTAAAACAAGTTAAAAATCTTTCTTTTCCAGATTATATCAATTCCCTTCGTATTCAATACATTGAAGAAAAAATAGCCTCGGATCCGCTATGGTCGAAATACACGTTTGAGGCGATGGCCTTCGAATGTGGCTTTGGTAGCCGTTCGAATTTTTATCAAGTTTTCAAGCGGCTGAAAGGCGTTTCGCCTAAAACCTATTTCGAAAATTTGTCCTAATTCCTGTCCAAATACATTTTTAAGACATGCAATTATTTATTATAGATTAGGTTTGATGACTTAGTTTATAAAATTATCATTCATGGCCTATTCCGCATTTGCCCGTATTCATGATTTATCCAAATATAATTTGGAGGAAATCAAGCAATTTGCCCATACCATGGATATGCGAATCCTCGAAAAGGGCTTATATCAATTGGTCGAATGGTCAGATAAAAACACGAGCATGATTATCGAATTTCATCTAGACGGACGCTTTCACAGGATTGTTCAAGAAGTGTGGAAAGATGAAGATCAGGTTTTTACACGCCAACAAATTCTAGATCACTCAGGTTCTAAAGTCAAATAGTTCATTTTTTTTCTACGCCATTCATTTTTTTTCGTTTCCTTGCAGCTTTATTTTTAGCCTAAAGAAATCATCAACAAAATAAGGTATGGACGTTAAAAATTCATTGAAAGAAGAGGCTTTGCATTATCATGCCAAAGGCCGACCAGGGAAGATCGAGGTAATTCCATCCAAAGAAACTGCATCTCAAAAAGATTTAACATTGGCCTATTCGCCAGGTGTGGCGGACCCCTGTCTCGAGATCCACGCGAATCCAGATGACATTTATAAATACACCGCCAAAGGCAATTTAGTAGCCGTGATTTCCAACGGCACCGCCGTACTCGGCCTCGGTGACATCGGTCCCGGCGCCAGCAAACCGGTCATGGAAGGCAAGGGGCTATTGTTTAAAATTTATGCGGACATTGACGTATTCGATTTAGAACTTGACACAAAAAATGTCGACGAATTCGTGCGCACCGTTAAAATCCTCGAACCTACGTTTGGCGGGATTAATTTAGAAGATATTTCCGCGCCGGAATGTTTCGAAATCGAGGAGCGTTTAAAGGCCGAATTAAATATTCCGGTCATGCATGATGACCAACACGGAACCGCCATCATCTCCGCCGCCGCTTTATTAAATGCACTGGAACTCGTGGAGAAAAAGATGGAAAATGTACGCATCATCATAAATGGTGCCGGCGCTTCAGCCACCTCGTGTACACGCTTGTATTGCTCGCTCGGTGCCCAGAAAAAAAACATCTTAATGTTTGATTCCAAAGGCCTCATTCATCCGAGCCGTACGAATCTAGATGGTCGGAAATCTGAATTTGCCAACGACCATTTTCCCGCGGAAATGACTTTAGCAGAGGCTTTGGTTGGCGCCGATGTATTTGTTGGACTCTCTAAAGGAAATATTCTAAGTGAAGACATGATTCGGCCGATGGCCAAGGATTGCATCATTTTTGCGATGGCCAATCCTACCCCTGAAATCTCCTATGAAAAGGCGATGAACGCGCGGAAAGACATTATTTTCGCCACGGGCCGAAGTGACTATCCGAATCAGGTGAATAACGTACTCGGATTCCCTTATATTTTCCGTGGGGCTTTGGATGTGCGGTCGAAGGTGATTAATGAAGAAATGAAATTAGCCGCGGTATATGCCTTGGCGGATTTGGCGAAAAAACCGGTGCCTGATATTGTAAATTTGGCCTATGGGATCGATAACATTGTCTTTGGTCGTGAATATATCATTCCGAAGCCCGTTGATCCTCGTTTATTGACCACGGTTGCTCCGGCGGTCGCACGTGCGGCGATGGAAACGGGCGTGGCGAAATACCCGATTGCCAATTGGGAAGCCTATGAATTGCAGTTATCCAAACGCCTCGGGCTGGATAATACCCTCATGAAGGTGATTATCAATAAAGCGAAAACGAAACCCAAACGCGTCGTGCTGGCGGATGCAGAGAACGTGTCGGTCTTAAAAGCAGCGCACGAAGTATGGGCTGATCGCTTGGCGACGCCTATTTTGTTAGGTAATCATGCCGTGATTAAGCAGTTAATTCAAGAAAATAAATTGAACTTGAAAGGAGTCGAAATTATTGATTCTTATTCCCCCGAAACGGAGGCTGAAAAAGAGCGTTCGGCATTATATGCTGAATTATTGTTCAAAAAACGTCAAAGACAGGGGCTTAACCATTCGGAGGCTTTGAAAATGGTGCGTCGGCGCAATTATTTCGGTAGCATGATGGTAGCCAATGGGGATGCCGATGCGATGATAGGGGGGATGAGTCGCAATTATCCCGACACGGTCCGTCCTGCCTTGCAATGCATAGGTCGAAAAGATGGCGTTCAAAAAGTATCTGGAATGTATATTTTAATGACGCGTTTTGGCCCTTTGTTTTTGGCGGATACGACGGTGAATTTTAATCCGACGGCGGAGGAAATCGTCGAGATTACCGAATTAGCAGCCAAGCAAGTTGAGAAATTTAATATCAAACCGCGCATCGCCTTGATTACCTATTCGAATTTTGGAAGTGCGGAAGGGGATGATGCGAAAAAAATGAAGAAGGCGGTTCAGGTGTTAAAAGAGCGGAATCCAACCATGATTGTGGACGGCGAAATTCAGGCACATTTGCCCTTCAATTTGGATTTAATGAAAGAAAATCATCCATTTAGCGACTTGTCGAACGAGGGCGCGAATGTGCTTATTTTCCCGAATTTATCCTCTTCGAATATCGCCTATAATTTGGTGAAAGAAGTTGCAGGAATCGAGAAAATTGGCCCGATTTTATTGGGCTTAAAAAAGCCGGTGCATGTGCTTCAGTTGGGTTCATCCACCCGTGAAATTGTGAATATGATTGCCATCGCCGTCGTAGACGCCCAAATGAGTATATAAGTATGAAAATGTTATTTTTATTTCTTTTTATGCTGGGTTCAGATCCCTATGAAAGTGAGGTTCTAAAGGCCCGACAAACGCGTGTAGAAAGCTTAAAAGGTGAATCAGGCTGGTTAAATTTAGCGGGTTTATTTTGGCTCAAAGAAGGAAAAAATTCGATTGGCGGATCGCCAAAAAACGATTTTGAATTTCCCAAGGAACACGCGGATCCTTTTTTAGGACATGTTATTTTACGCAATGGCGTAGTTTCGTATCAGCCACAGGGGAGTCGAAAAGCACATGAAGTTTTTCCGGCGGGAGGAAATGCGATCGTCGAATCGCATCAATCTTTGCGCTGGTTTATCATCAAACGTGGGGATAAATTTGCCATTCGTTTGCGGGATTTAGACGGAGAATATTTACGCGCATTTAAGGAAATGGTTTATTATCCTATTTTGTCGGCAAATCGGGTAAAGGCGAAATTCGTTCTGACGCAAGGGCAAAAATTGCGCATCATCGACATTACCGGCCGTTCCTACGAGGAAGATTCTCCTGGAAAATTGGTTTTTCAGTGGGATGGGAAGGAATATAGTTTGGCTGCGGGAGGGACTTTGAAAGAATTATTTATCGTGTTCGGCGATGCGACCAATAGGTATGACACCTATGGCGGGGGTCGTTTCCTTGATACGGCTGGTCCGGATGCGGAGGGAAATGTGTATTTGGATTTTAATTTGGCCTATAATCCGCCTTGTGCCTTTACGCCTTTTGCTACTTGTCCTTTGCCCACGCCGGAAAATAAATTACCGGTGGCGATGTATGCGGGGGAAAAAAGCACGGGTTTGCTGGGGCATAAATAAGCGGGAGAATTTAATTTGCTAATTTTGTAGAATATGACTGCCCCAAAGATCGATATTGCCATGAACGTATATGGGAAGCCTTATCAAACGGCTTTGACACTTCGTTCATTGTTGAAATTTTCGGGTCATCACATCGGTAAAATTTTTATCACCTTAGAAAAAAATCAACCGGAAGGGTTTTCTGCAGATTTGTTAAAGTCTTTATTGGCCGATTTGCCTATCGAATATTACAGGCCTCGGGTGTATTTGGGATGGACGGAGAAAATTCGTCGGGCCTGGATTGTTCAAACCTTATTGCATTTTCCCTTTTATCGCCATTCCATTCGCTATCAATATGCGTGGGAAAAAACGAAGGCCAAATACCTCTTTTTAACACATAATGACATGGTCTATCATGCAGATGTGTTGGCTGCCTATTTATCCAATTTACATGGGCGCATTGCGGTAGGCCATGTGGGTCAATGTTGGAATTGCCCCGCCTATGAATTGCATTGTGATGGTTCGCGGTATTGGTCTTACCGTCCTACCATGAAAGAAGTTCGAGATTTATATGTGGGTTGGAAGGCGGATCGGGCGGTCCAACAGGGGCAATTAAATGACCCAAATTCTAGCTGGCCTTTACCTGAATGTCGGTTAAATGAACAAGCAGCCCTGTTTGACATGCACATTGCACGGCCTATAACGGCACCTGTCGGTTCTTGTGCGCCGGTGGGTTCGATGACGATGGACATTGGCATCAAATGGTTTAAAGAAGTTAGCCTACAAGGTTTCCAAGTCTCCCACGATTCCTATTTAAACTACGCCCGACATGGGATGTTCAATGTCGCCGGATCTGGCCATGGCGCATTATTTGATCGTGAATTGTATGACTATGAAGAAAAAATGGCCAAAGAGATGCTCGAAAACGCAAGCTATTAATCCTCCTGAAACCAGGACGCATATTCAATATAATTCATTGCCGTCCGCATAAAAACCTCAGAAGCTTCCGGACTCACTGATTTCAAAAATTTTGCTGGATTGCCTGCATAAATACTTCCAGATGGGACCCGAGTGTTTTGCGTGACCACCGCACCGGCGGCAATGATACTGCCCGTTTCGATGTGCGCGCCGTCCATGATGATGGCGCCCATGCCCACCAGGACATGGTCCTCGATGGTGCAACCGTGCACTATCGCATTATGCGCAATCGACACATAATTTCCAATGACCGTCTCCGTTTTTTGATAGGTACAATGAATCACCGCGCCATCTTGGATATTGGAATGATGCCCGACCCGAATTTTATTCACATCTCCGCGAACCACCGCTTGGAACCAAACCGTACAAAAATCCCCAAACACCACATCGCCTACAATCGTGGCATTCGGCGCTTGCCAATTCCCCTGGCCAAATGATGGCTTGATGCCTTTAACAGGTAAGATTAAGACCATGTTCCTTGTAGTTTCATTACTTTTTCAATCACATCGCGCACCGCGCCTTTACCTCCGCCACAATGTGAAACATATTTAACCGCATGCAAAATCTCTGGAATGGCATCAGCAGGACAAGTACTCAGGAGCGCCGGTCGAGAAAGAATTTTCAAATCAGGGACATCGTCACCCATGTACAAAACCTCATCTTCGGAAAGGCCTATTGAGCCCAACCATTTTTCGTAAGTCGCTAATTTATCCTGTCCCCCCAATCCCATGAAAATATCCTGCACTTTTAAACCCTCCAAGCGCTTTTTCACACCCTGATGCCCACCGCCAGAAATCACGCAAAGGCGATATTCCGCCGCCCTCGCACGTTCCAGTGCATAGCCATCCCGAATAAAAAAAGTACGGTAATGCTCGCCACTTTCGAGGACATGTACTTGGCCATCCGTCATAACGCCATCCACATCAAATACAAAGGCTTTTATCCGCGAAAACTGGGAAAGTACGTTGCTCATATCCATCTTATCAGCCCCAAATATCTTAAAAATTTATGTATTTTTACCACATGTTTCGCCAAATCGCCATTGCCCTTTTCTTATTTTTGGCATTCGTTTGCCCCACAATGCTGTGGGCGCAATCCTTCTCAGGGAATAAAGATCGCTTCTCGGCAGAATATGCCAATTGGATCCTCAGCAGTAAATACCAAGATGCCGCCAAAATAGCGAATCAATGGACCACTTTTTATAAAAACCCAAATCTCCCAGAATCCGAAAAATCCCGCATCGCAGCGCAAATTTTACTCATGCCTTCCAAAGGTTTTCGTTCTCCGGTCATGGCCTATTTATTGGCACGATGCCTCTTGCAATTCGAGGAAAACGACAAGGCGCGTGGGTCTTTCCTGGATGCTTGGGGGCTATTAATCCAACAAAAAGACAACAAAACAGCCCTCGCCCTACTGGAAAATATCGATGCTTGGCAATACAATCGGCAATTAATGCCCATCGGGAATTACCGAGTCGAGATTCTAGGAGACCTGCTCGTACGTTGGCCTCAAACGGTGACCGCGCCGAAGGACACACTGCTGCCTGAAAAACCGCTAAGCGATGGCTGGGATACGGAGGCCCCTTTGTCCACGTCCTCCACGGAGATTTTTGAGCCGGAAGCCTTGTGGCAGCAAGCCTCTAAAATCTCCTCTGGCCCCGTTTTATATTGGCCAAAACCTCAAATAAAAATCAAAACCGGGAAGGATAGTTTACTGATTGACGCACAGGAATTGTCTTGGAACATCAAGGATCGGATCGGCCGAGGGGTGGAGGCTGTTCAAGAGGGAGTTCTTTTTGGGTATCCGGGGGCAAAAATTAGATCAAAGGCATTTGAAATCATTCCACGCGTAGGGCAATTTGTGGGTTTGGAAGATGTGTGGTCGGCGGATCAATTGGACCTTGCTGGGCAATCCAAAATTTTGATTAAACGCAAGGCAGGCAATCCTAATTACCTATTGGAATTCCGCGCCAAAGAAGCCCTAAAAAATCCGATGATTGGAAAACAATGGTCGGCGCATGGGCGCTTGTGGATTTTGGGGAATCGCCGTGGGCTATTGGCTGGGGCGCAAGCCGCAACTTTGGAATTTAAACAAGGAGAAAAAACCAACGTAAAGGTTTCTGGACCTAGTCTTTGGGTGCTTCCGGATGAGTCGGTGGAAATCGCGCAAGGAACATTTGTTGCCTATATAGGAATGAAAGATTCTCTTACGCATAGCGCAGTTCGGGCGAATTGGGTCACGAAAGATGGACTTTTACGCATTCGAAAACAAGAGGGAATTGCTGCAGAGCGATTACTGTTTGAGGATTCGTATCATCAAGTTCGGATTTCGGCCGATGTGGCTATGTTTCGGCCCGACAAACAAAAAATCGATTTTTACCGCGTTTCTGGAAAATCTCAAGTACCCGCCTGGGTCGAGTCTTTTGATTTTTACAGCCCGGATCGGACCACGGCATTGCAAGGTTCGATGCCGTATAATCCTATGCGGGTTTTGTACAATTATTTAACAGAAACGAAGAAAAGCTGGGCCTACTTAGGCGACATCGCTGTGAAAAATAAAAGAGAATTGACAAGTATTTTACCGGGTTTTTTGCAATATGTGCAGTCGGGCTACATGAATTACCAAGCGAAAACAGATGAGATTTTCTTTACGAAATTAGGCCGTCATTATGCCCAAGTCAGTTTTGCGCAAAAGGATTTCGATCGTTTTTATGTGCCATCCTATTCGAATGAAATGTCTCGGGATTCAGCGAATATCACGGTGGATTTATTTGGCCAAAAATTAGTCGTTCGGGGCATTACCGAAATCATGGTTTCGGATTCCCTACGGGCGAATTTTATTCCTTCGGATAAACAGGTTGTCTTTTCACGTGGGCGAGATTTTGATTTTCAAGGGGAAATTAAGATTGGGAATTATCGCTTTCGTGGTCCCGAGTTTAAATTTAATTTTAGCGCCTTTTCTGTCGATTTCCCAAAAATCGATTCGATTACTTTTTTCCCTCGATTAAAAGATGGGTCCGTTAGTTCGCATGAATTAGGGGGCCAATTTAAATATGGGGCCGGATCGATTTTGCTCAGTCCGCCGAATAATAAATCCGGCCGTTTAGGGATCGCCGCATATCCGAAATTAATTATCCCCACAGGCGTGATGTCTTATTTCGACGAACCCTGGCGGGCTAAAGGGGCCTACGGAAAGGATTTCTATTTTAAAGTGCCACGGATTGAGTTGGATAGTTTGACTCATAAGGAAATCACCTTTGAAGGCACTTTTTATTCTGCGAATGTCTTGTCGCCGATTAAAACTTCTTTAGTCCTGATGCCTGATCAGTCCTTTGGCTTTAAATACACGGGTAAATCAGCGATTGGTGTGTATAAAAATCAAGGTCAATTTACGGCCACTGAGCCCTATTTGATGGACAAAAAAGGCCTTCATAGTGCCGGAACCTTGCATATTTTAGGCCTGAATTCAGAGCAAAAGGAGTCCTATTTTTATCCAGATTCGCTTATCGCTCAAGGTATCAAAGGAAATGTGAGTCCTAATTTTCAGGGTAAAAACATATTTCCTGAGGCTAAATGGGCCGCCCATGCGTTTCGCTGGGATACTATTCAGGATAGTTTGTTTATTTCCCCGATCAAAAATCGGATGAGCCTGTATGGCCAGGCCCTTGGTTTCGAGGGGGATTTGGTGATGCATAACAAACAGGTATTTGGTCACGGAAGGGTATACGTGGCCAACGGTGTTTTTACCTCGGATCGATTCGATTTTACAAATCCACTTTGGAGAACGAAGCAGGCGGATATGCGGATAGGAAAGGCAATTTTTGCCGAGGGGGTTGCCATGGAATCCGTGGTGGCGACGCAGAAAGTAGTCGTGAAACCGTCGCAAAGCGGTGATAGCCCCGTCATTTTTCCTTATATCGCTTACCAAAGTTCCTTATCGGAGGCTATTTGGGATTTAAAAGGAGAGCGCTTTCGGATGACGGGAAAATCGGGTTTCGAATTATCGCGCTGGTACGAGGACAGTACCGCCCGGGTTTCAGACAGTTTGCAAGCGCTTGCTTACGCACCCAAAACCTTGGATTTGAAAGGAGAAACACCGGGTTTGATTCGGGCGAATACGGCAGAATACGATTTAAAAGCCCAGTTTTTGCAATTGGGGGGCGTGAACCAAGTGGCCATCGGTTCTGCGCTAGTATTCCCAGCGAAAGGCCTTTTTGGGATTCAAAAAGATGGTCAATTTAAGCCCTTTACGGGTGCGAAAGCCTTATTGGATCCGCTGAATCAGGCACATAAATTGGCCGACTTACATGTCATCGAAGCGAATTCAGATGCCTGGAAAGGTGTTGCGAATTATTTATTGCCCCGCAGCGATGGTGATACGGTGTCCATCCCGATTAAAAATTTCGAATTCATGCGACAAGGGGGCGCAAAAGCGAAATCTTGGATTACGGCGGAAGGCTTGGTGCCAGAAAAGACGCCGATTTTGTTAAGTGCGCACCAACAATACAAAGGCGAAGTTTCCGTCAATTCATCCCTAGAACACGTGATTTTCAAAGGCTTCATTCGTCCGCTCATCGGCCTGAAAAATTTCCGTTCGGCTTGGATTCCGTTTGAAAATACGAAAGGCGAATCGCCAAATTTAGTCCTCAATGCGGCGCTTCGTGATGAGGCGGGCCGACCGGTCACCGCCGGAATTTTCATTAATGCCGACAATAAATTATATCCTACTTTTTTAGGTCCCGTATCCGATGATTTGGATCCGATTTTATTTAGTGCGGAGGGAAATGTGAATGAGCGGAAGGATTCCTTTGAAATCATCGGGAAGACGCATGAAATGCGCTTGTTTATAGATCAAAAACGTTTGGAAACGCAAGGGCCGATCCAATTAATCACCGGCGATCAAGGCCTAAAAGCGGTGGGGAAAATTCAGATGTCGACTGACACGCTATCCCCTCATTTGGATACGTGGGTGAGTTTGCAATATGCCTTTCCGGCGACGCTCTTAAAGGTAATGGGAGATCGAATCGTGAAATATAATTTAGATGAAGGCTTGCAGACGACCTCGGCGGATGAACCGGAAAATCGGGATGACTATATGAAACAGGTGGATGTGATTTTGGGGAAAGCGGTGGTGGAACCGATTCGTTCGAAGATGGATCAAAACCACTTGGCGCTCGATAAGGTGTCGCCGGAATTTGCCAAATGGGTGAATTTCTCGAATGTACGCTGGAATTGGTCGGCGAATACGAGTGCCTTTTATTCGCTGGGGGGAATTCCGCTGGTGAATGTGGGGCCGGTGGATATTAACTCGACGGTCAAAGGTTACATGGAAGTAATTAAAAAGCCGAATAAAGAGGAGTTTTATGGATATTGGGAATTGTCAGAGGATCTTTGGTATTATTTTGCGTATTTTAACGGGGAATTAGGGGTTTATTCATCAGACAATTCCTTTTTAGCAGCGATTCGCGAAGCCGTTAAAAATGAAAAAGGGTCTAAAGATAAAAACTCGATTCGGGTTGTGGAGGCGGCTGGGGATGAAAAGGATGCGTTTGTGAAGCGGTTCTTATTGTATTATCGCCAGGCGCAACCAGCGAAAAAAGCGGCCAATGGGAAGAAAATCACTCCTCCCAAAGAAGCACCTAAAACCACGAAACCCAAAGCAAAACAAGGAGGATTTTAACGCATATGGCTTCTAAACTGGCACGTTTATTTCAATTTATGGATACCCTGGGTTTAGGGGAACGGGATCCTTTCGGAAATCCGATTGTCTTTAAGCGGATTACGATGATTGTATTGGGGGCGTTGACCTACAGCCGATTGCGATTGTATAACAAAACGGTCATCAAGGGAACCGAATATTTAGATGAATTGCCCGAGAATGGTATCCTTTTTTTACCGAATCATCAAACCTATTTCATGGACGTGATTTGTTTGTATCACATCTTTTTTTCGGTCAAATGGGGCTTTCGAAATTCCTTGAATTACCCGATTTATTTACTCGCTCCGCGCTCGAATTTATTTTATGTGGCCGCGGCGGAAACGATGAAGGACGATGGATTGATTCCTCGGATTTTTGCCCAGGCAGGGGCGATTTTGGTGAATCGTTCTTGGCGTGCGAAGGGGGAGGATGTAAAAAGAGAGGTGGATTTAGATGCGGTGGCGAAGATTGGCAAGGGCTTGAAATTCGGCTGGGTGATCAGTTTTCCACAGGGTACCACGCGGGCTTTTGCGCCGCTACGGAAGGGGACGGCCCATTTGATCAAAGGCGAAAATCCTTTGGTGGTTCCGGTGCGCATCAATGGATTTCGGCGGGCTTTTGATAAAAAAGGACTTTTGTTGAAAAAGAGAAATACGAATTTGACGGTCGAATTCCGCGAACCGATCCGCTTCAAACCGGAGGATAGTGTGGATGAAATCATGGAAAAATTACGCTTGGAATTAGGATTGGAGGAGTCAGATGGTCACGAAAACTAGGGGAATCGTTTTACATTATTTACGCTATCGCGAAACGTCTTTGTTGGTCACCATTTACACGGCCGAACTCGGCATCGCCTCCTATATCGAAAATGGCGTTCGCTCCGCTAAGGCCAAACATAAAATGGCGCTTTTTCAGCCCACTACGTTATTAGACCTCGAAGTTTTTCATAAACCTGGCAAGGGATTGCATCGGATTTCAGAGGCGAAATGTTATTTTCCTTACCGACAAATCCCCTTCGATATCGCGAAATCCAGCATCGCCCTTTTCTTAAGCGAAATCTTATCTAAGGTTCTAAAAGAAGAGGAGTCCAATGTACCACTTTTTGATTTTTTGGAAGACTCCTTTCAGTTTTTGGATGGGGCCACGGCCCATTTTGAAAATTTTCATATCCAATTTTTATGGAATTTATCCGTCTTTTTAGGCTTCAATCCTTCGAATGCCAAGGAATTCAAAGAGCAAGTTTCACAGGCCAGTTCCATCTTTCAGTCCTTGGATGTGCAGGCCCTTGATGGCATCGTAAATGCGCCCTATGGGACGGAATATTCGATGGGTAGGGCTGAGCGAAAGGCCTATGTTGCGGCGCTTTTGATTTATTTCCAAGTGCACATGGAGTCCTTTGGGGAAATGCGTTCTTGGCAAATTCTACAAGAAGTAATGGCATGATCTATACGATAAGGCCTTCCGAAGATGGATTTTTGAACATCGACTTGGAATTTTTACCCAGTCGGACAGGTACATGGGAAATCTTGTTGCCCATTTGGCGCCCCGGGCGCTATCAATCCCAGCATTTTGCCAAAAACATTCCTTCTCTGCATGCCTATTCAGGCGAAAAGGCTTGTTCGATACAAAAGGTAGCTTCTTCAGTTTGGCATTTGGAAGTTAGGGATGTATCTCCGGTTCGTATTTCGTATCGATATTGGGCGCAGCAAGCAGATGCGGGAGGTTCCGTGGTGGAGGCGGATATGCTGTATATCAATTTTATCAATTGCCTTATCTTTCCCAAAGCCTGGGAAAATAAAGCCTGCACGGTGCGCATTGACCATCCGGCCGACTGGCAAACAGCCACTTCCTTGCGAGGGAAGCAAGGCATCTATCAGGCGAAAAATTATCGCCAATTGGTCGATTCGCCCTTCCTCGCCGCGCCAAAGGTTTTTTCACATACATGGAAACAAGGGGAAACCCATTTTTTCTTAGAGGGAATCGGGCCTGCGATGCATTTTTCGAAGCGATTATGGCAGGCATACCAACAACTCGCCGCCTTTCAAATCCAATGGATGGGCGATTTCCCAGCTAAAAACTATCATTTTTTACTCTGGATCTGTCCTAAACCATTTTACCACGGCGTGGAACACACCCAATCTACCATGATGGTGATGGGCCCGCCGGAACGAGATTGTTACGAAGACCTAATCGGACTGGGTTCGCATGAGCTTTTTCATGTGTGGAATGTGGCGACCATCCGACCCAAAGCCCTATTGCCTTATAGCTATACGAAAGAAGTCTATTTTGATACAGCGTGGGTGATTGAAGGGATTACGACTTATTTGGGGGATTGGTTTTTGGGGGCATCTGGGGTGATTTCAAGGGAGGAATATGTGGCTTGTTTATTGGGTAATTTGAAATTACATTTTGAACGTGATGGGCGTTCGGAACAATCCTTGTTGGAGAGTTCGGTGGATATATGGTTAGATGGCTATGGCAGCGCGCTTCCAGGAAAGCGAGTGTCCATTTATTATAAAGGGGCTTTGGTCGCGCTGGCGATCGACCTGATGCTTCGCAAAAAGTTTTCGCATGCGAAATCCATGCGAGACGTCATGCGACTGATGCAGGCTCGATTTGGGAATTTAAAACAAGGCTATACGCGACAGGATTTTTATGCGCTTGTCGAGGAAATTTACGAGGAATCCATGGCGGATTTTTGGCAAAAATGGGTCGAAAGTGCCGAAGCCTTAGAAGCCGACATCGCGGAATTAGTAGGGCATGTAGGCTTGCATTTTTATCAAGACGAAGAAGGTCAATTTCATTTAGACCTCATCCCAGATTCGGAGGAATTAGCACACGCCTTTTTACGCTGATTTTTGTCGCGAGGGGCTCATTTTTGTCATGTAGAGGAAGGCGGTATCAGATTATTTGTAAAAATCGGCTTTAAAAGACTATAATCGGATTGAAAGTTGATATTTTGAAATACAAAGGTCTTATCGCGCGTTGAATAGTTTTGCACATTTGGGGCATGAAAGATTTCGCCAATAGAATTCGGCATATTCGCCAGATTAAGGGGTATAGTCAGGACTATGTTTCGATGAAAATAGGGATTTCCTTGTCCGCCTATTCGAAGATTGAACGGGGTACGACGGATCCCTCCTTGTCTCGAATGTTACAAATCGCAGAAGTATTGGACATTGATTTAGGTCAAATTCAAATAGGCGCCATGTATGGTTCGCCAAAACCTCGAAATCAAGTGGAAGAAGCAAGTAGCCAAGAAATCAGCTTGGAGCGCCTGCGCATGGAAATTGAGAAATTACATGTACGCTTGGAACAGGTGGAGAACAAATTATCTCAATAAAAATTATATGCTTACCTTTGCACATTAAACTCATAGTTATGTTGCAAAGGCCTCGTCGTAATCGCGCAAATGCAGTCATTCGTTCCATGGTGGAGGAAACGCGTTTGTCGGTTCAAGATATGTTGTTTCCTTTATTTGTCATGGAAGGCAAACAACAAAAAACGGAAATCAAATCGATGCCCGGGATTTTTCGATTTACGAACGACCTGATTTTAAAGGAAATCGAGGAATGTGTCCAACTAGGCATCAAATCCTTCGCCCTTTTTCCTCAAGTGCCTGAATCTCAAAAAGATTCATTGGCCACCGAAAGCTCTCGAAAAGAAAGTTTATACCTTCAAAGCATACACGAAATCAGCAGCCGTTTCCCTGAAATTAGCCTTTTGACCGACGTCGCCATGGATCCTTACAGTTCCGACGGTCACGATGGCGTGGTTCGTGACGGCCAAATTTTAAACGACGAAACGCTACCTATTTTAGCCAAAATGGCCATTGCCCAAGCACAAGCCGGCTCGAAACTCATCGGACCTTCTGACATGATGGATGGCCGGGTGGGCTATTTACGCGAATCGCTAGATGATGTCGGATTTTCAAACGTGGGAATCATGGCCTACACGGCCAAATATGCCTCTGCCTTTTATGGCCCATTCCGAGACGCCTTGGAATCTGCTCCTAAATTTGGAGATAAAAAAACCTACCAAATGAACCCGGCCAATCGCCGCGAAGCGCTCATCGAGCTTGAATTAGATGAAGCAGAAGGCGCAGATTTTCTGATGGTGAAACCAGCTTTGGCCTATTTAGATATCATTTCATTACTGCGCGAGAACAGCCATTTGCCCATCGCCGCCTACAACGTATCCGGGGAATATGCCATGATTAAGGCGGCTTCGATGCAGGGCTGGTTAGACGGCGAAAAAGCGATGCTCGAATGTTTATTGTCCATCAAACGCGCAGGGGCTCAGGTCATTTTGACCTATTTTGCAAAAGAATTTGCTCAATTAAAATTATCCTAAGTTATGTCGACCGATCGCTACATGCAACGGGGAGTTTCGGCCTCCAAAGAAGATGTTCATAAGGCCATTGCCAACTTAGACAAGGGCCTTTTCCCGCAAGCATTTTGTAAAATCTCCCCTGATATTTTAGGTGGCGATGCGGAATATTGCAACATCATGCATGCCGATGGCGCCGGGACAAAATCCTCTTTGGCGTATTTATATTGGAAAGAAACAGGCGATATTTCCGTTTGGCGAGGCATCGCGCAAGATGCCGTGGTGATGAATACGGATGATTTAATTTGTGTAGGGGCGACGGACCAAATGCTCCTTTCCTCGACCATCGGTCGGAATAAAAATCTCATCCCCGGCGACGTCATCGCTGAAATTATCAATGGTACCGAAGAAGTGTTACAAATGCTACGCGACAACGGCCTCGGTATTTACAGTACTGGTGGAGAGACGGCGGATGTAGGGGATTTAGTGCGGACAATCATCGTGGATTCGACGGTCATCGGCCGTATGAAACGAGCAGATGTCGTTTCTAATGAACATATTCAAGCCGGCGATGTCATCGTGGGGCTCGCCTCGGATGGCCAGGCCACCTATGAAAAAACGTATAATGGGGGGATGGGAAGTAATGGTTTGACTTCTGCCCGCCATGATGTGCTAGGGCATTATTTAGCCAATAAATACCCAGAAAGTTTCGACCCATCTGTTCCCTCAGATTTAGTGTATTCGGGCTCGAAAAATTTGACAGATCTAGTTCCGGGAACGCCTTTGAATGTGGGTCAATTGGTTCTTTCGCCCACGCGAACCTATGCGCCAGTGATCAAATCGATTTTGAATACCATGCGAGGACAAATCCACGGTATGGTGCATTGTTCGGGAGGTGCGCAGACCAAAGTGATGCATTTTGTGAAGGATGTCCATGTGATAAAGGATAATTTGTTTCCGATTCCTCCGTTGTTTGATCTGATTCAAAAAGAAAGCGGAACGAGCTTCAAGGAAATGTATCAGGTATTCAACATGGGGCATCGGATGGAGATTTATCTTTCGCCGAACCATGCAGATGAAGTCATTCAAATCGCACAATCGTTTGGCATTCCTGCGCAGATTGTAGGGTATGTGGAGGGCTATGCGGGGAAAAAATTGACCATTCGGAATCAAGGTCAAGAATATATTTACGAATAATTTAAAAACAAGTTTGGCTTTTTAAGAATTAATGGCTAGATTTGCGACCCCATTTAAAGGGCTTTTAAAGGGTAAACCTGGCCTCGTGGGATTGTTTCACTTAAATACATAATATAATGTACGCAATCGTAGAAATTGCCGGGCAGCAGTTTAAAGTAGAAAAAGACCGGACCGTATATACCCACCGTTTGGCGGGCGAGGAAGGCGCTGCACTGGTTTTCGACAAGGTATTACTTGTTGATAAAGGCGGAGATGTGACCGTAGGAGCACCCACAGTAGCTGG
>Ga0164294_10000145_pt1 | contig 65499 bp, 61 predicted proteins | sample GEODES005metaG_FD_111479 | JGI IMG/M metagenome (GOLD analysis project Ga0164294, IMG submission 111479) | Oligotrophic lake water microbial communities from Sparkling Lake, Wisconsin, USA - GEODES005 metaG | ecosystem: Environmental > Aquatic > Freshwater > Lake | place: USA: Sparkling Lake... | reverse complement strand
TAGCGCGAAGAGGGCGATCCCTCGGCGCCCAGAGCTCCTTAGAGTCCAGGAGGGTGGCGCCCTCTCAACCTCCGGCCCGCCCCACGGGAGACCGCATGGCCAGCCGCACCCTCACCCACACCGTCGAGCTCGCCGCCGGCCCCCCGCCGGGGCTCTCGGCGCTCCAGGAGCGCCTCGGCGCCCTGCGGGCTCGCTTTCCGGGCGTGGTCTTCGAGCGGTACCGCGAGGCCATGCCCCAGGTCGACGCCGAGGAGGTCTACCTCGCACCGGGCGCGGCCCTGGTGGGCGATGTGGTGCTACACCGCGGGGTGAGCGTCTGGTTCGGCTGCGTGCTGCGCGGCGACGTCAACCGCATCACGATCGGCGCGCGGAGCAACCTGCAAGACGGCACGGTGGTGCACCTCGGGGATCGCGATCCAACCTCAATTGGCGAAGATGTTGTGGTGGGTCACCGCGCGGTCCTTCATGGATGCACCGTCGGCGACCGTTGCCTGATCGGGATCCAGGCCACCCTGCTCGACGGCTGCGTCATCGGGGAGGACTCGGTGATCGGCGCGGGCGCAGTGGTGCCCGCCGGCCTCGTGGTCCCGCCCCGCTCTCTCGTCCTCGGGCTCCCCGGAAAGGTCGTCAAGACCCTCGAAGCCGCCCAAGGGGAGTCCACCCGTCAGCTCGCCGCCAAGTACCTGCGCCTCTCCCACAACTACCGCCGGGGTTGACCCGGCCCGGCCCTCCGACGGCCTCCTGGAACCTGTCCATGTCGCCTCCCTCCCCCCCTGAGAGCTCCCTCCCCCGCTTGCTGGTGGTGGCCGACGATCTGCTGCTCAACCAGGCGCTGCGCAGGGTGCTGAGCCCGCATTTCCAGGTCTCCTTTGCGCGCACCGTCTCCACCACAGCCTTGCTGCTGAGCGCGTCGGAGCCGGTCTTCGACGTCATCCTCTGCGAGATGGGCCTCACCGACGGTCAGGCCACCGAGCTCCTCCCGCTGCTGGAGCCCTGGCGCCCGCGGATCGCCTTCTTCACCGGGATGAGCCTGCACCTGCCCGAGGTTCAGCAGCTTGTCAACGCCGGATTCCCGGTCTGGACGAAGCCGCTGCACCTCGACGACCTGCGCGACCAGCTTGGGCGGCTCACACCCCCCGACTGCCCGCCGGCTCAGGCCGCCTGAGGCCTATTCGTACTCGCAGACAAAGCGGAAGGTGCTGTAGCAGGGCTCGTCGTTCCAGGTGTATTCGGGGTGGAAGCGGTTCAACTGTCCACAGTCTTCACCGGCGCCGGAGTCATTCGGCTCGCCCGAGGCCCAGGCGGTGAAGGTGGAGGTGGAGCCGTCCTGCCAGGCCCAGATGCCCTCGGTGCCGGCGTCGGTGTAGCCCATCCACCACTTGCCATTGCTGTACAGATCAGCAGTGTCGTCGGCCCAGGTGTTCTCGCCGACGTCGTCGATGGTGAGCAGGTGGTAGCCGTAGGTCTCGCAGGTGGCGAGGGCGTCTGACCAGCTCGACAGGGTCTCGCAGAACATGTACGGACGAGCGCCGTCGTAGGTCTCCACCGCGCAGGGGCAGACCGCGGTGGAGTCGGCCTCGCCGTCGCAGTCGTCGTCGACGCCGTTGCAGTCCTCGGCCTCGCCGGGGTTGATGGCCGCGTCGCCGTCGTCGCAGTCGGTGGCGTCTGCGGTGCCGCCAGCGGGCGCGTCGCAGGAGACCGAGGCGGCGCTGGCATCGCCAAAGCCATCGCCGTCGCCGTCGGTGTACCAGGTGCTGGCCGAAGCTGCGCTGAGACTCGGGTCGGCGTCGTCGATCAGGCTGTCGCAGTCGTTGTCGTCGCCGTCACAGACCTCGGTGGCGGTGGGCTTGATGGCGGCGTCGGTGTCGTCGCAGTCGCGCTTGTTGACGCGGTAGCCGGTGGGGCGCAGGCAGGCCTTGGTGGTGACGGCCGGGTCGCCGAAGGTGTCGCTGTCGGCGTCGCGGTACCAGGTGGTGGCGCTGCTGGTGTCGAGGCTGGCGTCGGCGTCGTCCAGGGTGCCGTCGCAGTCGTTGTCGAGGCTGTCGCAGACCTCGCTGGCGCCCGGGTTGACGGCGGCGGCGCTGTCGTTGCAGTCGGTGTCGTCGGCGACCACGCCCGCCGACAGGGTGCACGCCAGGATGGGGCTGCCGGCGTCGCCGTAGCCGTCGCCATCGGCGTCGACGTAGCCGGTGCTGGCCGTGGCGGTGTCGAGGCTGGGGTCGGCATCGTCGATGAGCGCGTCGCAGTCGTTGTCAGCGCCGTCGCAGACCTCGTCGGCCGCCGGGTTGATGGCCGCGTCGGCGTCGTCGCAGTCCTGGTCGTCGGAGACCGCGCCGGCCGGCTCCACACAGGCGTAGACCGGGGCGGCGCCGTCACCGTAGGTGTCGAAGTCGGCGTCGACGTAGAAGGTGCCGGCCGTGCCGAGATCGAGGCCGGGATCGAGGTCATCCACCAGCGCGTCGCAGTTGTTGTCGAGGCCGTCGCAGATCTCGACGGCGTCGGGGTTGATGGCGGGCTCGGCGTCGTCGCAGTCGCTGGCGTCGGTGACCCGGCCGGCCGGGCTGTCGCAGCTCGTGACCCCGGTGGAGGCGTCGCCAAAGCCGTCGGCGTCTACATCGGCGTAGGTGGTGACCGCGTCGACAGCGGCGTCGTCGACGAGGCCATCGCAGTTGTTGTCGATGCTGTCGCAGCGCTCCTCGGCGCCGGGGTTCACGGCGGCGTCGGCGTCGTTGCAGTCGGAGTCGGCGGGGTAGCCATCCCCATCGGCGTCCACGGGGTCGACGCCATCGGCGCCATCGGCCCCGTCCGCGCCGTCGGCCCCGTCCGCGCCATCGGCCCCGTCGGCACCATCGGTGGTGCCCGTGTCGTCGGTGCCGTCGGCGCCGTCCGTCCCGTCGGCGCCGTCCGCGCCGTCCGCGCCATCGGCCCCGTCGCTGCCCTCGGTGATTCCCCCGGTGTCATCCAGCGGCGCGCCGTCGGCTTCGCCGGTGAGGCCCCCTTCGTCGAGGTTGCCCTTGTCGCCGGCGCAGGCGAGGAGGGAGGTGAGCAGCAAACAGGAGGTGAGCGACCAGTTACGCATGAGGACTCCGAAGCGAGGGAGGGGCAGAACAGGTGCGCAGCATACCCGACTTTAGAGCAGCGCCATCAGCACGCCCTGCTCGGCGGCGGTGGCCTCGGCGTAGAAGGCGCGCAGGCGACCAACAAGCGGCACAATCCAGGTGTCGACGGCGTCCGGCTCACGTGTCCAGATGGACGGATACACACCATCCTCTTCGGCCGCCTCGTTGGTCCAGTCGGCCCGCAGCGCGTCGATGTCGGCGCCCGCGAGCTCCTCGGAGACCGCAGCCACCTCGGCCGGGGTGAGCCAGCGGGCGGGGCCATAGCCCAGGTCGTCGCCGACCTCTTCGCCGCCCATCAGCGCCGCGCCGAGCCCGGTGGTGAGGTAGGTGTCGCCGGTCAACAGGAACTGGAGACCGTTCCAACCTTTGTCCAGGTCGAGCTGGGGGTGGTCGGCGTCGAGCAGGGCGCCAATCGCGTCGGGATCTCCCCCGGCCTCGTGCAACGCGCTGGCGGGCATACGGTAGAGGGTCAGGGTCATTCCCACGGCGTTCTCCAGGTTTCCCGCGCCTCCTATGGGAAATCCGGCCGCCCGCCACCCGGCTGTCAGGCCTCTGTAGGCCTCCCGAGGCCGCGGCCGCCGGTTAGGCCCTCCGCCCCTCGGGAGCCGCCATGCCCCTCGACCTCGAAGGCCTCGCCCAGCGGCACCAGATCGTCGGTCGCCGGCCCGAGCTGCGCGCGATGGCGGCCTGCCTCGTCTGCGCCCGCAACGTTCTCCTCGAAGGCCCCGTCGGCGTCGGCAAGACCGCCCTGGCCCGCGCCGTCTGCGAGGGGCTGGGGCGCGGCTTTGTGCGGGTCGACGGCGACGGCCGCTACTCCGAGGCGCGGCTGGTCGGCCACTTCGACCCGCCCGGCGTGCTCGCCCGCGGCTACCTTCCCGAGCTCTTCGTGCCCGGGCCGCTGGCGGCGGCGATGTGGGCCGGCGCGGTGCTCTTCATCAATGAGCTCAACCGGATGCCCGAGGGCGTCCAGAACGTGCTGCTGCCCGCCCTCGACGAGGGCCTCATCCAGGTGCCACACCTGGGCGCCATCCGCGCCGAGCCCGGCTTCGCCGTGGTCGCCACCCAGAACCCCGCGGAGTTTGTCGCCACCGGCCACCTCTCCGAGGCCCTGCTCGATCGCTTTGAGCTGGTGCGCCTGGGCTACCAGAGCGCCGACGAGGAGGCCGTGATCGTCGCCCAGGAGGCCCGCCGCAGCCCCGATGAGGCCCTGATTCACGACGCCGTCGCGCTGTGCCGGGCCACCCGCACCGACCCCCGCGTGCGCCGCGGGGCCAGCGTGCGGGCCGCCGTCGCCATCGCCGATCTCGCCGCCGCGCTCGACGGTGATCTGCACGCCGCCGCCGCCCTGGCCCTGCCCACCCGCATCGAGCTGGCCGATGGACGGGAGGGGGCCTTCGAGCTCTTCCTCGCCGAGCTGGAAAAAAAAAACCGTCTGAGCCCGAGCGGGGCCCCAGCGCCCCGCTGAGCGCGGCCCCAGCCGATCCCGACGGCACGCCGCAGGCCGGCGCCCTGCTGCTCGGTCGCGGTGATCTTCAGGCCCAGGTCGCCCGCCTGCCCGAGGGCTGGGAGGCCGCCACACAGCTGCACCGCCTCAAGCGCCTCCTCCCGCGCCCGCTGCGCCAGATCGTCGAGGAGCGCGCCATCGACGCCATCGTCGAGCAGGCCCGCGCCCTGCTGCGCCACACCCGCCGGCCGATGCGCGACACCTCAGACGGCTTTCCGGCCGAAGGCGAGCTCGATCTCGACGCCACCCTGGAGCGCCCCCGCCCACACCAGCCCGAAGACATCCGCCTGCTGCGCCGGGAGCCCCGCGAGGCCGACGTGGTCGCCATCCTCGACATGTCGCTGTCGATGACCGGCGACAAGATCGCGCTCACCGCCCTGGCGACCGCGATCCTGCACCTCACCTTGGATGGCGTGGCGGTGGTGAGCTTTGACACGGTCGCCCACCGCCTCGTCGGCAACCGCGAAGAGCTGGGCCTGCGCGAGCTGATCCGCCGGGTGCTCACCGTTCCGGCCCAGGGCTACACCAACCTCGAGGCCGGCCTGCTCGCCGGGGTCGACGTGCTCCACAAGGCCGGCCGCCGCGAGCGCGTGGGCATCGTGATGACCGACGGGGTGGCCAACATGGGCGCCGACCCGGTGGCGGTGGCGGCGCGCTTTCCGCGCCTGCATGTGGTGCAGGTGGGCCCCGAAGAGCCCCAGGGGGCCCGCTGCTGTGAACGGATGGCACGGGCCGGCCGCGGGCGGCGCTACCGGGCGATCACCTACGACGAGCTGCCCTTCATCGTGCGCACCCTGGTGCGCGAGTGCTTCAATCTGTAGCTGGAGGCCCAATGGCCCGCGTCCTCATCATCCAGACCGGCTCCACCCACCCCGACGTGATCGCCCGCCACGGCGACTACGACGACTGGTTCGCCGCCGCCCTCCGCGCAAACGGAGCCGAGCCCACGATCGTGCGCCCCTTCCGCGGCGAGGCCCTGCCCGAGGCCTCTGGCTGGGACGGCATCCTGCTCACCGGCTCGCCCCTCTCGGTTCGCGATGAGGCCCCTTGGATGGCCGCCCTTGCGGCCTGGAGCCTCGCCGCCGCCGCCAAAACCCCGGTGCTGGCGGTCTGTTTTGGCCATCAGCTCCTCGGCGAGGCCCTGGGCGGGCGGGTCGAGGCCAATCCGGCCGGCGGCGAGTACGGCACCATCGAGGTGTCCCTCAGCGCAGCCGGCGCATCCGACCCGCTCTTCGCCGGGCTACCGACTGTTCTCTGTGTTCAGTCCACCCACCGCGACGCCCTGGTGGTCGAGCCGCGCGGCGTGGTGCTCCTCGGCGGCACCGCCAACACCCCCTGGCAGAGCTTCGCCTGGGGGCCCAACCTGCGCGCCGTTCAGTTTCACCCCGAATTCAGCGACGTCGCCCTGCGCGATCTGCTCGTCGCCCGCGGCATTCCCGGCCAGACCCAGCCGAGCGACCACGGTCAGATCCTGCTGGCCAACTGGCTGCGACATTGGGTGAAGCCAGCCCCACACACAGCCGATGTCGGAGCCGCGCGGGCCGAGCCCCCCAAGGTTGGGTAAGCAGGAGGCACCGCAGCGGAGTCTTCATGCCGGGCCCTGACAGTCGCACCGAACACCGCGCCGCCAGTCGGGCCGCGCGCGCCGCCAACGAGATCGCCCGCATCAACGCCTTCTTTCCGATCATGCCCCTGCTCGGAAACCGCTGGGCGGCCCGGCGGCCCTTCGAAGGCATGACGCTGGGGGTCTCGGCCCACCTCACCACGCTCACCGCGGCCCTGGTGCGTGAGATGGGGCTCGGCGGCGGCACGATCGCGCTCTGCGGGGCAAGCGCTGCCACCACCGACCCGGCCGTGGTCGACCTGCTGCGCGACGAAGGCCACCACGTCTACACCACCGGCAGCCGCGAGGATCACCACGACCTCGTGCTGGATCACGAGCCCGAGCTCCTCGCCGACGTCGGCGCCGACCTGATCGGCTTCGCCTGCACCCACCGGCCCGAGGCCTCCCGCCGGGTGCTCGGCGCGGTGGAGGTCACCAAGTCGGGGGTGAACCGCCTGCCCCAGCTCGAGCTGCGCTTTCCGGTGGTCAACATCAACGATGGCCGGCTGAAGAGCTCGATCGAGAACCGCCACGGCGTCGGCGAGGGGCTCTGGCACGCGCTCCAGCGCCTCACCGGCATCCACCTCTCCGGCCGGCGGGTCGCGGTGGTGGGCTACGGCCCGGTGGGCAAGGGGGTGGCCTTCTACGCCCGCAGCCACGGTGCGGTGGTCGAGGTGGTCGAGACCGACAGCGTGCGCCGCCTCTGCGCCCACTACGACGGCTTCCCCACCCCCTCCCTGGCCGCCTGCATCGCCCGCACCGGCATCCTCGTCACCTGCACCGGCCTGCGCCACACCCTGCCGGTGGAGATGCTGGGCGAGGCGCGGGAGGGGCTCGTCATCATCAACGCCGGCCACGGCGGCGACGAGGTCGACGTGGCGGGCATCAAGGCAAGCGCCGAGAGCGTCGACCAGATCGCCGATCACGTCGTGAGCTACCAGCTCGAAGGCGGGCCGCGGGTGCTGCTCCTCGCCGACGGCCATCCGCTCAACATCGTGATGAACGCAGGCTCGCCCGAGCCCGTGCTGCTGCACTTCGCCCTGCTCGGCCTGACGATGGAGTGGCTGACCCGCAACCCGCTGCCTCCCGGCGAGCACATCGTGCCCGCCACGATGGAGCGCGAGGCCGCAGAGCTGGCCCTCGAAGCCCTCTCCATGGCCCATGGCTGAGCCCGACGCCGAGGCCCTGCGCCTCTACCAGGCCCTCGCCGCCGGTCAGATCGAGGTGGTGCTGGCCGATGGGCCGGCCCTCGCCCGCGCCCTGGCGGCCGATCGGCCCGCGCTCTGCGCCCGGGTCTACGCCTGGCTCTCCCAGGCCCGCTTGCAGGCCGGCGACGCTCCTGGGGCCGCCGGTGCTGCGATGATGGGCCAGCGCGCCGCCCGCGCCGCCAAGGACGCCGATGGCCTCGTCGCCCTGCGCGGCCTGCAGGCGAGCGCGATGGCCGCCCAGGCCGCCGCCGCCGAGCGCGCCAAGGCCCCGCCGGCCGACACCCCCGCCGGGCGGGCGGTGCTGGCGATGGACGAGGGGCGCCTCGCGGAAGGAGAGGCCCTGGCCGAGGCCGCGCTCGCCGAATCGTCCGATGATCGCGAGCAGATCATCGCCCTGCTGGCCCTCGCTCGCCTGCCCCACCGCCGCGACGAGGCCCTCGACCGCGCCCTGCTCCAGGCCGACGCCTCAGGCGACATGAACCTCGTCACCGCCGTCGCCCACGCCCTGCGCGCCGCGGGGCGGCCGGCCTCTGTACGCGAGTTCTGATCGGCCCGGGCGCCGGCTTCACCGATCCTGCCGCCTCGCGCGTTGCCGGCCCCCCGCCGGGCCGGGTACGGTGCGCGCCTGGAGGTGTCCATGAACCCGGTGACCAACCTGAAGCTCCTCGGCCTGCTCGGCCTGCTCGGCGTCCTCTCCGCCTGCGCCGACAAGGGCGCCTCCGACGACACCAGCCCCTCCGGCGAGGCCGACGCCGACGCCGACAGCGACGCAGACACCGACGCCGATTCGGACGCCGACGCCGATTCGGACGCCGACGCCGATTCGGACGCCGACAGCGACGCCGATTCGGACGCCGACACCGACGCCGACCCCGATGTCACCAACCCGATGGTCGCCTTCGACAGCCCCGCCGACGGCGCGGTGATCGGCGTCCTGACCCCGGTGACGGTCTCGGCCAGCGACGAGACCAGCCTCGCCACGGTGAGCCTCCGGGTGGACGGGGTCGAGGTCTGGACCGGCGCCGAGCCCCAGGCCTACGACCTCGACCCCGAGGCCATCGCCGACAGCGGCGAGCACCGCCTGCTCGCCACCGCCACCGACAGCAGCGGCAACACTGCCACCGCCGAGCTCACCGTGGTGGTCGACAAGGCCGCCCCGATCCCCGATCTCACCTACCCGGCCGAGGGCGAAACCCTGTCGGGCGTGGTCACCATCACGGGCACCCTGTGGGATGACACCGCAATCCTCTCCGGCGAGCTGCTCATCGACGGCGTCGTCGCCACCACGGTGTCGGGCACCTCGCTCTCCTACGACTGGGACACCTCCGGCCTCTCCTTCGGTGTGCACAGCCTGATGCTGCGCGCCATCGACGGCCTTGGCACCACGGTGACCGAATCCATCGTGGTCTATGTCGACAATCCGCCGGTGATCACCATCCTCAATCCGGCCGACGGCGACACCGTCGCCGCCGATGTGGATGTGCAGGTCGATGTGGTCGACGACGAGGCGGTCTCGATGGTCGAGCTGCGCATCGGCGGCGACTCGGTCGACATCGTCTACGCGCCCCCCTACGACTTTGTCTGGAACACCTGCGACCACGAAGACGGGCCCCAGACCATCAACATCTACGCCTGGGACGACTCCGAGAACATGAGCCTGTCCTCGATCGCCGTCACCACCCTCAACGTCGACGCCGACGGCGACCTCTACTCGGAGGTCTGCGGCTTCGACTGCGACGACACCGACCCCTCCGTCTACCCGGGCGCCGTCGAGACCTGGTACGATGGCATCGACAGCGACTGCGGCAGCGACTCCGACTACGACGCCGACGGCGACGGCTTCGACGCCCTCGCCTGGAGCGGCGCCGACTGCGACGACGGCGACGCCACCATCAGCCCGAGCGGCACCGACACGCCGGGAGACGGCATCGATCAGGACTGTTCAGGTGCCGACGCCCCCACGCCGGCCGACGACCTGCTCTCGGGCGAGCTGCTGGTCACCGAGATCGCCTACGACCCCCTCACCGGCGACGACAACTACTGTGAGTGGTTCGAGATCTACAACAACACCACCTTCACCATCGACGTCTACGGCCTCGTCGTGTCCGACGACGATGCGGGCAGCACGGGCACCATCACCACCCATGGCGAGCTGGCGTCGGGCGAGTTCGCGATCCTGGCCAAGTCTGACGAGACCACCTTCGCCGCCAACTGCCCCGAGCTGTACAGCGTCTTCGACCCCCTCGCCTACTACGGCACGAAGATGGCGCTGGGCAACAGCGGCGATCCGCTCTTCCTCAAGACCTCCGCCGGCCTCGTGATCGACGACACGCCGACCTGCTCCACCCTGTGGGACAACTGCCAGCTCGATTCGGCCGTGCTCTACAGCGGCATCGCCCCCGGCGCCCTGGTGGAGACCGCCAACGACCTGCTCGCCGACTGGTGCGCCAGCTCCACGGCCTTCGCGACCGACGCGGTGGACAGCTCCAAGATCGACAGGGGCACCCCCGAAGCGTACAACGACGTCGGCTGCCCCTGACCGCCCCCCTCGCGCCGAGCCCCCATGTCACAGCCCCCTTCGCCCTTCGATGAGTCCGATCTGCCCGAGATCATCACCGAGGAGCTGGGGGTGCTGCGGGCGGTGATCCCAGCCCTGCTGGCCCTGCAGGACGAGGAGCGCGAGGCCGCCCGCACCCACCACAGCCACGCGGTGGAGATGTACAGAGAGTGGCGCGACGCCCTGGGCGACCGGGCCCAACGCGAGGCCTACGAAGAGGCGATGGTGGAGGCCGCCCGGCGCAAGGCCGTTCATGCCACCGCCAACCGGGCCCGCGAGGTGCCGCTCGGCAGCCCCTACTTTGCGCGCCTGCAGCTCAAAGAGAAGAAGCGAAGCCAGCAGGTGCTCCTCGGAAAGGTGGGCGTGGTCGATCGCCGCGTGGCCATCGTCGACTGGCGCAATGCACCGATCAGCCGGCTGTACTACGACTATGAGGAGGGCGAGGAGTACGAGGAGGAGTTCGGCGGCAGCGCGCGGGAGGGGATCGTTCACCGCAAGCGCCGCGTGGACATTCACGACGGACAGCTCCAAGAAGTCGCCGCCGGCGAGACCGTCCTGCGCCGCAACCGCAAGGGCCAGTACACCCACCCAGACGCCGCCAAGGGCGAGCGCGAAGACCACCGTCTGCCCGACATCGTCTCGCTGATCACCCGCGACCAGTTCCACGTGATCACCCGCCCCGAGGCCGGCGTGGTGCTGCTCCGCGGCCGGGCCGGCTCGGGAAAGACCACGGTGGCCCTGCACCGGGTGGCCTGGCTGCACTACCAAGACCCCGAGCGCTTTCGCGGCGACAAGGTGCTGGTGGTCATGTTCAACAAGGCCCTGCAGACCTACATCTCGCGGGTGCTGCCCGACCTGGGCCTGGAGGGTGTGCCGGTCGAGACCTTTCACGGTTGGGCCGGTCGCATGCTCAAGGCCGGGGGCTTTCAAGGCAGCTTTCGAGCCGCCGCGGGCAAGGGTCAGTCGGCGGCGAGGCTCAAGCGCCACCCGGCGATTGAGTCCTTGCTCCAGCTCAAGATCGTCCAGCTCGCCGAGAAGACCGAGGAGTGGCTGGCCAGTCAGATCACCGCCGCCACCCAGGCCCGCTGGGAGGCCACCGCCGGCGCCGGGCTCAGCCGGGCCGGGGCCTTCCGCCGCCTCGCCCCCGAGCTGCCGATCTGGCCGCGGCTTCAGGCCCGCCTGCTCGACCACAGCCGCGACCTGTACGCGCTGTTTGACGACGAAGACGCCGTCCGCGCCTGCCTCCCCGCCGAGCTGCACCGCCAGATCGCCGCCGCCCGCGAGCACCAGGCCGCCTCGGCCGCCGACAGCGCCTTCGACTGGGAAGACGCCGCGATCCTCCTGCGACTGGGGCAGATGAAGCGCCAGCTCGACCCCGCCCTCCCCTGCCCCTGGGCCGGCGTCTACGCCCACATCGTCATCGACGAGGCCCAGGACCTGAGCACCGTGGAGATCCAGGCCCTGGTGGAGGCCACCGACGCCGGCCGATCGGTCACCATCGCCGGCGACCCTGCGCAGAAGATCCTGGCCGACGCCCAGTTCGAGGGCTTTGAGCAGCTCCTCCAGCGCCTCGCCGGCGGCCTCACCGTGCGCCTCGACGCCCTGAACGTGGGCCACCGCTCCTCGCGGGAGATCATGGCCCTCGCCCTGCAGGCCATCGACAAAATCGAAGACCCCCGTCTGATCGCCAGTCGAGACGGCGCGCCGGTGGAGTGGATCGAGGAGGGCGACGCCGTGGCGCAGGTGGCGGCGGCCCTGTCGGCCTTTCGGGCTGAGCGACCCCGCGCCTTCGTCGCCGTGCTGGCCCGCGGAAAGGGCGCCGCCGACGACTGGGCCCGCCGCCTCCACGAGGTCGGCCTGCCCGATGTGCGGCGGGTCTCGCGGGCCGACTTCAGCTTCACGCCCGGGGTGGTGGTGAGCAATGTCCACCAGGTCAAGGGCCTGGAGTTCGATGGCGTCGTGCTGATCGAGCCCAAGGACTTTGGCCTCAACGACCGCCAGCTCCTGCATGTGGCGCTGACCCGCGCCGCCGACCGGCTCTGGGTGGTGGCCACCCGGGGTCGGGGCGTGCTGCGCCGGGCTTGAGGGCCCGCCTGTATCGCCCCGGTGTACGCAAATTCCCCGCAAAGGCGCGCGGCCGGCGCCCATCCGGGGGTACAACCGCAGGCATGAACTCCCGCACCCTCCTCTTCCTCTTCCTGGCTGCCTGCGCCTCTGGCAAGGCATCCGTCGATGACAACACCGGCGACGTCACGGACGGCGCGGATGGCGCAGACGGCGCAGACGGCGGCGTGGACGGCACCGAGCCCACCGCCGCCTTCACGGTGTCGCCCGACGCGGTCGAAGTGCCGGTCTTCTTCGTGGGCCAGACCCACGAAGAGGTGCTGACCATCACCAACACCGGCGATGCGACCCTGTCGCTGTCGGCCTCGGTGGCGAGCGGCAAGCCCGAGGCCTGGTTCCTCGACCTGGGCGACCCGGCCCCCACCGCCGGCGGCACCGCGGAGCTGCGGGTGGCCATCGTGCCGCCCGACTGGGGCAATTACGACTCCACCGTCACCGTCACCGACGCCACCAGCGGTGAGACGGTCGCCGTGCCCTTCACCGTCTCTGTGCAGATCGACGCCGACGGCGACGGCTACGGCAGCGCCGAGACCGGCGGCGGCGACTGCGATGACGCCAACCTGGAGGTCAACCCCGGCGTGGAGGAGACCTGGTACGACGGCATCGACTCCAACTGCGACGGCGCCGATGACTTCGATCAGGACGGCGACGGCGTGCAGGTCGATGAGGACTGCGATGACCTCGACGCCACCGCCTTCCCCGGCAACACCGAGGAGTGGTATAACGGCGTCGACAACGCCTGCGACGGCGGCAGCGACGACGACCAGGACGGCGATGGCTACGACATCGGCGAGGATTGCGACGACGTCGACGCCACCATCAACCCGGGCGTCGATGAGGTCTGGTACGACGGCATCGACCAGAACTGCGATGGGGCCAACGACGACGACCAGGACGGTGACGGCTACGTGCTGGCCAGCGACTGCGACGACACCAACCCCGAGGCGTATCCGGGCGCCGACGAGATCTGGTACAACGGCATTGACGAGGGCTGCGACGGCGGCAACGACTACGATCAGGACGGCGACGGGGTGGACTACCCCACCGACTGCAATGACACCGACCCCACCGTGACCGGCCCCGTGCCCGAGGTGGTGGACGGCATCGACAATGACTGCAGCGGCTACATCGATGACTTCACGGTCACCGACATGGATGCCGGCGTGGTGTACGGTGCGTCGAGCCAGGCCATCGGCAACAACTTCAACCTGTCGATCGGCGGCGACATGGACGAAGACGGCGGTGAAGACCTCGCCATTGGCTCCACTGCCAACACCACCGGCTATGTCTGGGTCCTCGACGGATCGGCGATGGTGGGCGCCAACGGCGTGGTCACCGACTACGACACCGCCCAGGTCACCGGCGCCAATTACTACTACGCGGTCAGCAACGTCGTGGGCCCGATGGTCGACCTGAACGGTGACAGCTACGCCGACCTGATCACGGCCTCCACCGGCTACTATGGCTACGGCTACGCCTACCTTTTCAACTCCGCGGTCACCAGCGAGTCGGTCACCGGCAACGACACCTACTGGACGGGCGACAGCAACAGCGACGGCCTGCGCGTGGTGGTGGCCGGCGACATCGACGGCGACGGCACCAACGACGTAGTGACCGGCTCGCCCACCGACAACTACGGATCCAGCGGCACGCAGGTCGGCAACGTCGCCATCTTCGAAGGCAGCAACAACTGGGATGACGAGGGCTACGATCTGGGCGACGCCGACGACCAGATCCACGGCAGCACCTCCTACGACTACCTCGGCTACTCGCTCTATGTCAGCGACTGGACCGGCGACGGCTACGCCGACATCCTGGCGGGCGCCTATGGCGAAGACACCGGGGCCAGCTCGGGCGGCGCGGTCTATCTGTTTGCGGGCAACGCCTCGCTCGCCTGGAGCGGCGATCAGGCCAACAGCGTCGACAGCTTCCGCATCTCGGGCACCACCGGCTCGGGCTACGTGGGGGCCGACACCCTGGCCACCCCGGGTGACGTGGACGGAGACGGCGACCTCGACCTGCTGATCTCCTCGGAGTATGTCGGCGGCGCCTGGCTCTTCTACAATGACAGCGGGCTCTCGGGCGACTTGACCGTCTCCAACGCCGACGTCAGCTTTACGGGCACCGCCGGCGACTTCGCCTCGTCGGTCTCCTACAGCTCTGACGTCGATCACGACGGCCTCGTCGACATCCTCATCGGCGATGACGGCAATGACGCGGCGGCCACCAACGCGGGTGCCATCTTCCTCTTCCTGGGCAGCACCGGCTTCTCGGGGGCGATGACCGCCACCAACAGCACCGGCGCCCTCTGGGGGGCCGCGGCAGAAGACGCCCTGGGCAGCGGCATGGCGGCCGGCGCCGACCTCACCGCCGACGGCTACAACGACGTCATCGTGGGCGCGGCCGGCAGCGACGGCTACGCCAGCGGCGGCGGCGCGGTCTACCTGCTCTCCGGCTGGCAGTAGGCCGGGCGGCGGGGCAAGAGGGGGGATGCGCCTCCTCCTCTTCCTCCTCGCCTGTACAGATGCAAAGTCCGCCGACACGGCGGCGGACCCCACAGGCCCCGACGGCTTCACCTTCGCGGTGGACGCCCCGGGGCCTTTTGGCGTGGGCTACCGCGCCCTGCCCCTCGACTACAGCCTGCCCGACGGCACCACCCGCAGCGTGGTGGTGAACCTCTGGTACCCCACCGAAGACACCGAGGGGGCCGATGCCGTCTACACCACCGGCACCGCCGATCCCCTCGCCTTCGCCAGCGCCAGCCTCGCGCCGCCGGCCTGGTCGGGCTCTCATCCGGTGGTGCTGCACAGCCATGGCCACCGCGGCTGGGGCGCCAACAGCGCCGATCTGGCCCGCTTCTTCGCCAGCCAGGGCTGGATCTTCGTCGCCCCCGATCACAGCGGCAACACGCTGATGGACAACCTCGACCCCCGTCCGCTGGCGATGTACGCCTGGCGCCCCCTCGATCTGCGCGCCGCCCTCGACGCCGTCGCGGCCGACGCCGATCTGGGCCCCACCGCTTTGACCGACTCGGTGCTGCTCTCCGGGCACTCCTATGGCGGCTTCACCGTCTGGCCGGCCGGCGGGGCCCCCTACGATCGGCCCACCATCGAGGCCCGCTGCGCGGCCGGCGAGCTGGACGCCTGCGACGACGCCAGCCTCGACCTGCTCGAAGGGCCGCTGGGCGAAGATCGCGCAGTGGCCCTGATGCCGATGGCCGGGACCATCGACGAGGCCTGGGTGCGCTGGGCGGATCGGCCGCTCATCGAAGCGCCGGTGCTCTTCCTGAGCGGCACCGAAGACGACGTTGGCCAGCAGGCGCAGTGGGACCAGATCAGCGGCGTGGACTACCGCTGGGTCGACCTGCTGGGCGGCTGCCACCAGACCTTCGGCCTCGGCACCTGCGCCACCCTGCCAGCCGAGGAGGGCTTCAAGGCGGTGAACACCTACGCCATCAGTTGGGCGCGCTTCGCGGTGCTGGGCGATGATGACCCTGTGGTGGTGGGCATCCTCGACGGCAGCGTCTCCGTGATGGACGGCAGCACCCTGCTTCACAAGGGGCCATGACCGGCAGGTTGGGATAATCCCCCGGCCGCCTCCAGAGAGGGCTCCATGGCCGTCAACCGCGCCGCCGTCGTCGATCAGAACTTCACCGCCACCGTCTCGGCCCTTGAGATGGGCCCGCGCCGCGTCGACCTCGACAGCGCCGTGCGCGAGGGCAGCGGGCTCTCCGCCCGCCGGGCCATCGGCCTCTTCGAGTCGATGGTCGGCAGCCGCCACCTCGACTTCGAGGCCCGCACCCTCAAGGCGAAGAACGAGAGCTTCTACACCATCGGCTCGGCGGGCCATGAGGGCAACGCCGCGGTGGCCGCCGCGAGCCGGCCCACCGACATGGCCTTTTTGCACTACCGCTCGGGCGGCTTCTTTGGCGAGCGGGCCCGCCAGGTGCCCGGCACCACGCCCCTCTTCGACGTGCTGCGCAGCCTCACCGCCGCCGCCGACGAGCCGATCGCCGGCGGCCGCCACAAGGTCTTTGGCAGCAAGCTCCTGCAGATCCCGCCCCAAACCAGCACCATCGCCAGCCACCTGCCCAAGGCGGTGGGTGCCGCCTTCACCTTGGAGCGGATGAAGCGCCTCGGCCTGCCCGGCGAGCTGCCCGGCGACGCCATCATCCTCTGCACCTTCGGCGACGCCAGCGCCAACCACAGCACGGCCTGCGGCGCCTTCAATTCGGCGGCCCTGGCCACCCACCAGAACCTGCCCTGCCCGGTGCTCTTTGTCTGCGAAGACAATGGCATCGGCATCTCCACCCGCACGCCCCAGGGCTGGATCGCCACGCGCTTTGGCCACTTTCCCGGCCTGCGCTACTTCGGTGGCGACGGCCTCGACATCGCCGACGCCTTCGACGCGGCGACCGCTGCCGTCGACTGGGTGCGGGAGCACCGCAAGCCGGCCTTGCTCCACCTGCGCGTCATCCGCCTGCTCGGCCACGCCGGCTCCGACGTGGAGCAGAGCTACCGCGACCTCGAAGAAATCGAGGCCTTGGAGGCCAGAGACCCCTTGCTGGGGGCGGCCCGCCTGCTGGTGGAGGGGGGCTGGATGAGCCCGGCCGAGGTGATCGGCCTGTACGAGGAGCTCCGAGCCCGGGTCGCGGCCCTCGGCGCCGAGGCCAGCCGCCGGCCCAAGCTGATGGACCCCGACGTGGTGATCGCCCCCCTCGCCCCCTACGACGTCGAGGCCGTCGCAGCCGAGGTGGCCCGCCCCGCCGACGCCGAGGCCCGGCGGGCCTTCTGGGGCGGCAAGCTCCCCGAAGACGACCGTCCACGCCACATGGCGGTGCAGATCAACCGGGCGCTCGGCGACCTGCTGGTCAAGCACCCCGAGATGATGCTCTTTGGCGAAGATGTGGCCCGCAAGGGTGGCGTGTACAATGTCACCAGCGAGCTGTCGCACCGGGCGGGGGTGGGGCGGGTCTTCAACTCCCACCTCGATGAGCAGGCCATCCTCGGCCTCGCCATCGGGGCGGCCCACCTCGGCATGTTGCCCTTCCCCGAGATTCAGTACCTCGCCTACCTGCACAACGCGATCGATCAGCTCCGCGGCGAGGCCTGCTCGTTGCAGTTCTTCAGTCAAGGACAGTTCGCCAACCCGATGGTGGTGCGCATCGCCGGCCTCGCCTATCAGAAGGGCTTTGGCGGGCATTTTCACAATGACAACGCCGTGGCGGCCCTGCGCGACATCCCCGGCCTCGTCATCGCCACGCCCAGCAACGGCGAAGACGCCGTGGGCATGCTGCGCACCTGCGCCGCCTTGGCCCGCAGCCAGGGGCGGGTGACCGTCTTCTTGGAGCCGATCGCCCTGTACATGACCAAGGACCTCCACGAAGACCGCGACGGCGGCTGGTCTTTCGCCTATCCGCCCCCTGGAAGCGCAGTGCCGCTGGGGCGGGCGCGCACCTGGACAGAGGGCGCCGACCTCACCCTCCTCACCTATGCCAACGGTCTGTACATGAGCCTGCGGGTGGCGAAGCGGCTCGAAGCTCTTGGACACAGCATCCGCGTGGTCGACCTGCGCTGGCTGGCCCCGCTGCCGATCGACGACATCGTGGCGGCGGCCCTGGCGACCGGCAAGGCCCTGGTGGTGGATGAGTGCCGGGTGACCGGCGGCATCGCCGAGCCGGTGCTGGCCGCCCTCGCGCTCCACGCCCCCACCGTCCAGGTGGCCCGGGTGGCCGGGCTCGACACCTACATCCCCCTCGGCGGCGCCGCCAACGTCGTGCTCGTCCAGGAACCCGACATCGAGCGGGCCGCCCTCGCCCTCTTGGAGAAGAAATGAGCCGCCGACTGCGGGCCCTCGTGGTCTGTCCGGGGCGCGGCAGCTATGGCCGCGACTCCCTGGGCTCTCTCGCTGGCATGAACAGTCCAGCCCTCGACGCCTTCGACGCCCTGCGCGCGGCCCGCGGCCTGCCCACCGTGCGCGAGATGGACGGCGCCGCCGGCTACGCCCTGCGCACCCACGTCGCCGGCGAGCACGCCAGCGCCCTCACGGCGGCGGCCAGCCTCGCCGATCTCGACCAGCTCGACCCCGAGAAGGTCGAGGTCGTCGCGGTCACCGGCAACTCGATGGGCTGGTACACGGCGCTCACCTTCGCCGGCGCCCTGTCGCTCGCCGACGGCGCTCGCCTGATCGACACGATGGGCGGCTACCAGGCCGGAAACGTGATTGGCGGGCAGCTCGTCTACGCGACGGTGGATCTGGACACCTGGCGGCCAGACCCGGCCCGGGTGGCCCTTGTTCAGTCGGCCCTCGACACGATCCCCGGGTTGTTTGTGTCGATTCACCTCGGCGGCCAGGTGGTGCTCGCGGGCGATGAGGCCGCCCTGAGCGCGGCGGCGTCGATGTTGCCGAAGATCGAGGTGGGTGCCCAGTCCTTCCCCCTGCGCCTGCCGCTGCACTCGGCCTTTCACACCCCGCTGCTGGCCGAGACGGCCGCCCGGGCCCAGGTGGAGCTCGCCGACCTCGACTGGCGGGCGCCGCGCCTGCCGTTGGTCGACGGGCGTGGACAGAGCACCCGGCCCTGGTCGGGCGATGTGGCGGCCCTGGCCGACTATACGCTGGGGGCCCAGGTCACCGAGGCCTTCGACTTCAGCACGATGCTGCGCACGGCCCTCTTCGACTATGGGCCCGACGTCGTGATCCTCCCGGGGCCGGGCTCCAACCTGGGCGGGGCGATCGGTCAGGTGATGGTGGGGAGCCGCTACGCCGGCATAACCAGCAAGGACGACTTCGTCGCCCGTCAGCGCAGCCAGCCGGTGCTGCTGAGCCTGCGCTGGCCCGATCAGCGCGCCCTGGCCTGCCGGTGAAGGCCCTCGCTGCCGCCATCCTGGCGCTCAAGCACGTCGATCGCGCCGGCTGGCTGCGGGTGGGCATCGCCCAGCCCGAAAGCGTGGCGGCCCACAGCTTCGGGGTGGCCACCCTCGGCCTCGTCCTCTGCCCGCCGGAGCTCGATCGCAGCCGGGTGGTGGCCATCGCCCTGCTGCACGATCTGGCCGAGTCGGTGGTGGGCGACATCACGCCCCACGACGGGGTCTCGATCGACGAGAAGCGGCGCCAGGAGCGCACCGCCGCCGCCCAGCTCTTCGCCGGTCGGCCGGATCTGTGGGCCCTGTGGGAAGACTACGAGCAGGACCGCAGCCCCGAGGCGCACTTTGTTCACGAGCTGGACAAGCTCGACATGGCGCTGCAGGCTGGCGCCTACGCCAGCGAGGCCGACACGGCGCAATTTGTCGAGAGCGCCCTCAAAAAGCTGCGCAGCCCGGCCCTGTTGAGCCTGCTTTAGCCGGGGGGCCAGCGCATCGGCCGGCCGGCGAGCACGTGAACGTGCAGGTGAAAGACGCTCTGTCCACCGTCCTCGCCGATGTTGGTGACGAGGCGGTAGCCGCTGTCGGCTACCCCCACCTGACGGGCCACCGCGGCCCCGGCCAGCAGGAGCTGCCCCAGCACCGCGGCGTGCTCGGGCCCGGCGTGGGCCACGCTCTCGATGTGGACCTTGGGGATGAGGAGGATGTGGACGGGCGCCTGGGGGTGCAGGTCGGCGAAGGCGAGCACGTCGTCGTCTTCGTAGACTCGCCGGGCCGGGATCTCGCCGGCTACGATGCGACAGAAGATACAGCTCATCGGGGGCTCCGAGGGGGCGCCCTCAATACTTCGCGGTCACCGGCAGCACCAGCACGCCTTCTTTGTGCTTGGGCCCGGCGACGATGAAGGAGCCGTTGCGGTTCACCCGGATGGTGGTGTCGAGGAGCTTGCCGCGCTGCTCCTGGTTGATCTGCACGCGCACCCGCACGGCCTTCTCGTCGGTCGACAGCAGGGTCAGCTCGACGTCACGGCCGCCGACGATCGAGAAGGAGGCCCCGTCGTTGCTGCCCAGGGTGGCCGTGTGGGTGTTGAGCAGGTCAAAGCCGGTGTACTTGAAGGGGCTCAGGTACTTCATCAGGCCGCTGAGCTTGGGGTCCACGTTGCTGTGCGCGGTGGTGGCGTGCACCACCAGCATCTGCAGCTGGACCTTGCCCACCTTGGCGGCGGATCCCGCCTTTTCGGCGGCGAGAGAGACGTCGGGCGACACGGCGAGGCCGAGCATCCCAACAACAAGGGCGATGGCGAGGCGACGGATCATAGCGTTGCACCTCCCCCTTCTGACGCGGTGGGCTCCACCTCGTCCAGGGGCTCAAGGAAGATGATGGTCGGCGCGTTCTCTTCGGCTTGGAAGACCTGCACCATGGCGTCGGGGCCCGCCTGCAGATCTTCGATCTCGATCTGATTGACGGCGGCGAACTCGTAGGGGCCCGCGTCGACCGGCGCCGGACCCGACTGGAAGAAGAGCAGCAGGGCAGCAGCGGCCGCGACCAGCGCGCCCATCGGCAAGGCGAGGCCAAAGCGACGGCCGGTGGGGGGCGCCGCGACGGCCGCCGGCGCCGGCGAGCCGCCCGAGATCACCTGGAGCTGCGGCCGCCCCCGCGCGAGGCCCAACTCGGCCGAGATCGGCGCCCACAGCGGCGGCGTGGGGCCGGCGGCCTCGCGCAGCGCCTGGGCGACCGGGCCTTCTTCGAGGGAGAGCGCCTCGGCCACCGGGCCGACCAGATCGGGCGAAGGGCCCGCCGCCGCGCGCAGGGCCTCCGCGACCGGCGGAGCCGACAGCCCCAGGGCCGTGAGCACGCCCTGGCTGAGCTCCGGCGGGGCGCCGGCGGCGTCGCGCAGCGGGCCCCGCACCGAAACGGTAGACAGTCCCAGCGCCGCCAGAACGCCGTCTCCCAGCTCGGGTGAGGCGCCGGCGGCGTCGCGCAGCGGGGCTCCAACCGAGATGGTGGACAGTCCCAGCGCCGCCAGCACGCCGTCGGAGAGCTCCGGCGCCGCGCCGGCCGTCTCGCGCAGGGGCAGGCCCAGCGACAGGGAGGGCAGACCCAGCGACGCCAGCACGCTGTCTCCCAACTCTGGCGCCTCGCCGGCCGCGTCGCGCAGCGGCCCGCCAATGGAGCCCATGGCCAGACCGAGCGAGGCGAGCACCCCCTCGGCCAGCTCGGGGGACCGACCCGCCGCCTCGTGCAGGAGGCCGCCCAGGTCGAGCACGGGCAGGCCAAGGCGCTGAAGCACCCCGGCGCCCAACTCCGGCGCGGCGCCAGCGGCCGATCGCAGCGCAGCGCCGACCGGCGGCTCGGCGATCTGCAGCTCCAGCATCACCGCGTCGGCGAGGCCACGAGAGGGCGGGGGGCCCAGAAGCTCCGCCAGCAGCCCCCGCAGCGCCTGATGCTCGTCCGGATCGAAGCCGGCGGACCGGAGCGCGGCGCGTTCGCCGTCGTCGGCGAGGCCGTCGGCGGCGCGGGTGCGCAGGAGCTCGGTGGGAGTGAGGGTCATGCGGGGGTCCGCAGGTGAGGAGGAAGGGGGAGCGTGGGCCCGAGCCCCGCTGTTTGGCAGGACGCCTCGCCCGGGGGCCCATTCATGGACATCGGCGATCAGCGCTCGCCCTCCAGGATCGCCTGCAGCTTTTTGCGGGCGTAGAAGAGCCGGCTCATCACCGTGCCTTCGGGGATGTTCATCACCTCGGCGATCTCTTTGTAGGCGAGGCCCTCCATCTCGCGCAGGACCACGCACTGGCGCTGCTCTTCGGGGAGCTGCGAGAGGGCTGCGAGGATGCGGGCCTGCAGCCGCTTGCGCTCGAGCAGCTTGGCGGGGTCGCCGCGGTGCTGGATCAGCTCGACGGGGCTGTCTTCATCCATGGTGCCGCGGTCTTCTTCAAGGACCTCGGTGCGGCGCACCTTCTGGCGGCGCAGGGTGTCGATGCTCACGTTCATCGCGATGCGGCAGAGCCAGGTGTAGAAGCTCGACCCAAAGCGGAAGCGGTGCAGGTTCTTGTAGGCCTTGACGAAGGCCTCCTGCGCCATGTCGCGGGCGTCCTCGCGATTGTGCAGCATGCCAAAGCACACGCCGTAGATGCGCGACTGGTAGCGCTCGACCAGGGCCCGGTAGGCGGCGCCGTCGCCCGCGAGCACGGCCTGAACGACCTCGTAGTCGGGGTCATCCTTGTAGGCGTTGGGATCGACGGGGTGCGGGTTCTCGGGCACCGCCTCATCGTCGTTGCCGCCGCCCCCCAGGGCCGAGCCCAACAGGGGAAAGAGCAGCGAGAGCCCGCTCAAGGCGGCGAGGGGCCAGTCCAGGACCTGAACGAACATCGGGCGCTCCACCCGGAGGCTCCACCCCCGGGGACCCCCGCAGTGTAGCGCGGGTATCCGCCGGGCGCCCGCCAGCGGGCCTCAGTGGGCGGCGTCCCAGCTTTTGCCGACGCCAACGCCCACCGAGAGGGGCACGGCCAGCGCGCCCGCACCCTCCATCTCCTCGCGGAGGAGGGTGGTGACGGCCTCGACCTCAGCCTCGGGCACCTCCAACAGCAATTCGTCGTGCACCTGGAGGAGCAGGCGGGCGCCCAGGCCCTCCGCAGCAAGCCGGCGGTGAACGCGGATCATCGCCCGCTTGATCAGATCGGCGGCGGTTCCCTGCACAGGCGTGTTGATGGCGACACGCTCGGCGGCGCCGCGGTCCATCGGGTTGCGCGCGTCGAGGCCGCTCACGGCCCGGCGACGGCCAAAGAGGGTGCTGGCGTAGCCGAGCTCCCGGGCCGCCGACACGCTCTGCTCCATGGTGGCCTTCACCTGGGGGTAGCGGGCGAAGTAGCCGTCGATGTAGTCCTGGGCGGTCTTTTTGGGGATGCCGAGGTCATTGGCGAGGCGGAAGGCGCTCATGCCGTAGACGATGCCGAAATTGATCGCCTTGGCGGCCCGCCGCTGCTCGCCGCTGACGAAGGGGAGCGCCACGCCGAAGATCTCCGAGGCGGTGCGGCGGTGGATGTCTTCGCCGGTGAGGAAGGCATTGACCAGAGGGCCCTCCCCGCAGAAGTGCGCCAGCACGCGCAGCTCCACCTGAGAGTAGTCGGCGGAGACGAAGACATGGCCCTCTTTGGCGACGAAGGCCTCGCGAATGCGCCGGCCTTCGGGCGTGCGGATGGGGATGTTCTGCAGGTTGGGGTCGTTGCTCGACAGGCGCCCGGTGGCGGCCACCGCCTGGTGAAAGGAGCTGTGGATGCGGCCGTCGACCGCCGAGACGCAGCGCGGCAGCGCGTCGACATAGGTGCTCTTGAGCTTGGACAGCTCGCGGTACTCCAGCATGCGCTGGCAGAGCTTGTCTCCGCCCTGGGCGAGGCGCTCCAAGGTCTCGGCGTCGGTGGAGTAGCCGGTCTTGGTCTTCTTGCCGGCTTCGAGCTTGCGCTTCTCGAAGAGCAGGGTGGCGAGCTGCTGGGTGCTGTTGAGGTTGAAGACCTCGCCGGCCTCCTCGTGGATGCCGGCCACCATCGTGGCGATGCGGCCCTCCAGCTCGACGCTCAGGCTCTGGAGTTGGGCCACGTCGACGCCGATGCCGGCCAGCTCCATGTCGACCAGGACCTCGATCAGCGGCAGCTCGATGTCGCGGTAGACGCTGGCCATCGGGCCGATGTCGATGGCCTCGTCGAGGAGGAAGGCCACATGGGCGTCTTCGGCGGCGTAGGCCGTGGCCTTGTCGGTGGGCACGGCCGAGAAGTCGCCGCCCGTGTCGGCGGTGACCTCCTTGTAGGCGATCATGGTGTGCCCGAAGTAGCGGCGGGCCATGTCATCGAGGTTGTGCTTGCGGTCGACGTCGACGAGGTAGTCGGCCAGCATGGTATCGCCGTCGATGCCAGCGAGGCGGTGGCCCATCGCCCGCAGCACGGCGGCGTCGTACTTGAGGTTCTGGCCGGTCTTCTTGAGGCCCGGGTCGGCCAGGAGGGGGAGCAGGGCGTCGAGGGCGCCGGGGCAATTGGGGCCGACCTTGTGGGCGATCGGCACGTAGACGGCGTCCTGACGGCTCCAGCAAAAGCTCATGCCGACGACCTGGGCCTGCTGGGGGTCGAGGCTGGTGGTCTCGCAGTCGTAGGCGAAGCGGCCGGCGGCCGCCAGCGCGGCGACCAGGCTGGCGAGGGCCTCGGCGCTGTCGACGGTGCGGTAGGTGCTGCGGTCGATCACCACGGCACCTTCGGCCTTCTCGACGGCGGTGGCCGGCAGGGCGCCGGCCTTCTCGGCGGCCTGGGCGTGCAGGCGCTTGAAGTTGTAGCGGGCGAAGCGGGCGGCCAAGGCGGCCCAGTCCGGCTCGCGCAGGGCGAGGCGGTCGAGATCGTAGGGGAGGTCGAAGTCGCACTTGATGGTGACGAGCTGCCGGGCGAGGGCGACGACCTCCCGCGAGGCGGCGATGGCCTCGCCGGTCTTGCCGCCGATCTTCTTGGCGTTGTCGAGCACGGCCTCGGCGGTGCCATAGGTCTGGATGAACTTGGCGGCCTTCTTTTCGCCGACGCCGGGCACGCCCGGCACGTTGTCGCTGGTGTCTCCCATCAGGCTGAGCAGGTCGATGATGCGGTCGGGGGGCACGCCCCACTTGGCGGTGACGGCCGGGACGTCGAGGACCTCGTCTTTCTGCAGATCGACCACGGTGATGTGCTCGTTTACGAGCTGACAGAAGTCCTTGTCGCTGCTCACGATGCCCACGTGCATGTCGGCGCTGGCGTGGCGGCGGGCCAGGGTGCCGATGATGTCGTCGGCTTCGAGGCCATCGATGGTGATGGCGGTGCAGCCGAACTCCTCACACAGCGGGCTCATCTCGGGCCACTGCACCCGAAGCTCATCGGGCATGTCGGGGCGCTGGCCCTTGTATGCCGGGTACAGGTCGTTGCGAAAGCTGAGCCCCTTGTCAAAGACCACCGCGACCGCGTCGGGCTTGTGCTTGTCGATGAGGTTCTGCAAGACGTTTGTAAACCCGAACAAGGCTCGGGTGGGCATGCCGTCGGGGGCCCGCATGTCGGACTGGATGGCGAAGTAGGCCCGAAAGGCCTGGTTGGAACCATCGACCAGCAGCATCTTCTTCGGCATCACACCACCTTTTGACCGTAGCGCCGCCAGCCTAACGCGGGCCTCCGCCGGGACGGGGCCTGAACCGGGTTAGCCGATTCGACTTTCCTGGAGGCACCATGGCCAGCGTCCCCGATCTCCTCTTTCACCCCACCGAAGAGCACCGGATGCTCCGCGAGATGGTCGCCGAGTTCACCCGCGCAGAGGTGGAGCCCCAGGCCGAAGCCCAGGACAAGGTCGGCAGCCTCAACATTCCCCTCCTCCGAAAGGCCGGCGAGCTCGGCCTCCTCGGCATCACGGTGCCCGTGGAGTGGGGCGGCGCCGGCATGGACAGCGTGGCGGCGGTGATTGTTCACCAGGAGCTGTCCAAGTCTGACCCCGGCTTCGCCCTGGCCTACCTCGCCCACGCGATGCTCTTCGTGAACAATTTCTTCCACTGCTCCAGCGACGATCAGCGCGCCCGCTGGCTGCCCGGCGTGATCAGCGGCGAGAAGATCGCCGCGATGGCCATGACCGAGCCTTCGGTGGGCACCGATGTGCTCGGAATGGGCACCACCGCGGTGCGCGACGGCGATCACTATGTGGTGAACGGCCGAAAGATCTTCATCACCAATGGGCCCGAGGCCGATCTGGTGATGTTCTACGCCAAGGTGAACGGTCGCATCACCAGCTTTGTGGTCGAGACCGGCACGCCGGGCTTCGCCAAGGGTCAGGTGCTGCACAAGATGGGCATGCGGGCGAGCTCGATGTGCGAGCTGATGTTCGACGACTGCCGCATCCCCGTCGAGAACCTGCTGGGCGGCGAGGGCCAGGGCGTCACCCACATGATGCGCAACCTGGAGATCGAGCGGCTCACCCTGGCCGCCATCAGCCTGGGCATCGCCGACCGCTGCCTCGACATCATGATCCGCTACGCCAACGAGCGCACCGCCTTTGGCAAGCCGCTCACCGAGTTTGGCCAGGTCCAGCGCTTCATCGCCGAGAGTTGGGCCCGCACCGAGGCGATGCGCTGCCTCATCTACCGGGTGGCCCACGACGTGGCGCCCGACAAGCGCAACCGCGTGGGCTCCGACGCCAGCAAGCTCTTCGCGGCCCCCACCGCCAAGTGGGTGGCCGACGCGGCGATGCAGGTGCTGGGCGGCTACGGCTACTGCGACGAGTACAAGGTCGAGCGCCTCCTGCGCGACGCGCGCCTGATCGAGATCGGCGGCGGCACCAGCGAGAGCCACCAGAAGAACATGACCCGCGACCTGGCCCGCCTCTACTCCACCTGAAGCAGCGCCAGAGCGGCGGCGGCGAGCGCGTGGGCGGCAGGCCGGTCGGCGACGACATCGACCGGCAGGCCCAAATCGCGGGCCGCCGCCGCGGTGGTGGCGCCGATGACCGCGACGCGGGGCCAGGGCCCGCCGGGCCAGCTCTCCACCAAGGCCTGGGCGGCGGAGGGGCTGGCCAGGGTCACCACCGCCACGGGCCCCACCGCAGCCCACTCGGCGCGGGTGGGGCAGCGTAGGGCCGTGTCGTAGACCGCCCAGCGCACGAGGTCGCTGGCCGCGGCCTCATCGGCGAGCTGGCGGGCGCCCATGTGCAGCAGGCGCGCGCCCCCACCGAGCTCCGCCCGCACGGTCTCCACCAGCGCCCGCAGGCCCGAGCGGCCCACCCAGCGGCAGGGAACCCCGAGCGCCTCGGCGGTGGCCAAGCCCACCGCGGCGACCGGCAGGCCCGGGGGCGGCTGGGCGAATTCGAGGGTGGCGGCCGAGCTGAGGAGCACCGCGTCGAAGACACCGATGGGAGCGGCCTCACCGGTGGGGCGGGTGTGAAGGAGCGGCAAGAGCGCCACCGGCGCCCCCCGCGCCTTTAGGTAGTCGAGCTGCCCCGCCCCTTCGCGCGCGGTCACAAGGATGCAGGCGGAGATCCTTCACCTCCTGACGCGCGTCGCTTGCGACGGCCAACGCCAGCGGCTAACCGCCTCGCCCGACGCGCAACTGGCCCTCATGGAAATGGCCCCTGCGCCGATGAGGGCACTGCTTTGAGATGGGAGCTTGTATGCCGCGCCCCGCGCTCCTCGTTGTTTTGCTGCTGGCCGCCTGTGGCGTCACCCAAGAAGACTTCCCCGAGGCCTACGCCGCCGCCGTGTGCGCCAAGTCCGATGAGTGCGACACCCTGGGCGGCATGTCGATCGAAGACTGCGAAGACGCCATGGCCACCTTCGCCGAGACCGTGATGCTCGACGGCGACTGCGCCTACGACCCCGACGCCGGCAAGGCCTGCATCGAAGAGACCGAGTCGAGCGCCTGCGACGCCACCAGCGACGACGGCGACTCGGCCTGCGACACGATCTGCGGCGACAAGAGCAGCGGATGAGGGCGGCCCTCGCGCTGGGCGGCCTGCTCGGGCTCTCTGGCTGCCCGATCCCCCAAAGCCGCTTCGCCGATCAGCTCGCCCAGGCCGCCTGCGAGCGGGCCGAGGCCTGCGATGCGCTGGGCGGCGTTGATCTCGAAGACTGCCTCGTCACCACCGCCGCCCACGTCGAGCGTTCGATCCTGGTGGCCGACTGCGACTACAGCGAAAGCGAGGCCCGCGCCTGCGTGACCTCCGTCGAGAATGTGCCCTGCGCCGAGCTCCTCGACGGGGCCGACGCGCTCGCCGGCTGCGCCACCACCTGCGCCGGCGGTTGACAGGGGGCCCCCGGTTGGGCGACCCTGCACCGACTCGGAGTCCGCGTTGCGCACCACTCTCGCTCTGTCCCTGCTCCTCCTCTCCGCCTGCGGCTACAAGCAGGAGGAGTTCGCCGTTCAATACCCCGAGACGGTCTGCGCCCTGTACGACGCCTGTGAGGTGATGCTCACCCTCAAGGGCTACGAGACAGTCGAAGCCTGCGAAGACGACGTCGGCGACGAGGTGAGCGAGAGCGCCTGCGCCGACTTCGACAAAGACGCCGCCCAGGCCTGCCTCGACGGCATCACCGAGATGAGCTGCGAAGACCTGCTGGCCGAAGACTGGCCGAGCGAGTGCGAGACGGCCTGCACGGGCGGCTGATCGAGGAGCCCTCAGCCCGCGCCGAGGGCCTCGGCCAGAGCCTCTCCGAGGCCGGCGGCGGGGCCCCGGAGGGTGGCGCGGCGGGGGTTGCCATCGGCGCCGGCGACAAAGCCGGTCACCTCAAAGGCCTCACCCGCGGGCCAGGCATGCGCGGCAGCGGGCACGTCGCAGCCGCCGCCCCAGGCCCGCAAGAAGGCCCGCTCGATGCCAGCGGCGGCCCGGGCTGCGGGGACGTCGATGGCGCGCACCGCAGCGAGCACCCGGTCGTCGGCGCTGCGGGTCTGGATGGCCAGGATGCCCTGCCCGGCGGCCGGCACCATCTGGGCGATCGACAGGGGGCGCGCGTCGGGGCGCGTGATGCCGAGGCGGGCGAGGCCGGCGGCGGCCAGCAGGATGGCGTCGAAGAGGCCGGCGTCGCGCTTGGCGAGGCGGGTGTCGACATTGCCGCGGATGTCGGTGATGACGAGGTCGGGGCGCAGGTCGAGGAGCTGCAGCCGCCGCCGCTGGGAGCCGGTGCCCACCACCGCACCCGGGCGCAGGTCTTCGAGGGCGGGCCCCACCAGCACATCGCGGGGGTCCTGGCGCGCCGGCCAGGCGCCGATGGCCAGATCGGGCGGGTCTTCGGTGGGCAGATCCTTGGCGGAGTGGACGGCGAGGTCGATCTCGCCGGCCCGCAGGCCCTCTTCGAGCTCAGCGGTGAAGAGGCCCTTGCCGCCCACCTTGGCCAGGGGGCGATCCTGGATGGCGTCGCCGCGGGTGCGGATGATCTGCAGCCGCACCGATAGACCGGTGGCGGCGGTGATGGCGTCGGCCACCTGCTGGCTTTGGGCCAGGGCCAGGGCGCTGCCCCGGGTGCCCAGCACGAGGGATTCGCTCATCCGTCGGTCTCCGTGGGGTCGGCGGCCTCGACGCCCATCGCCTGGAGCAGGGACTCCAGGCGGGCGTGCTCGCCCTGGGCGATGAGGGCGCGGGCCTCCTGCAAGGGGCTGTTCATCAGCTTCTTCACGATGGCGCGGGTCATGGCGTCGAGCAGCTCGCGGTCGCGCTCGCCCAGTTGGGGCAGGCGGCCGAGGGCCCGGTCGAGCTCGGCCTGGCGGATGAGGTCGGCGCGGCGCGACAGGGCGCCTACGCGCTGGTGGGCGACCTGATCGACGAGGAGGCGCCAGCACTGGTGAACCTCTTCGTGGACGATCTGCTCGGCGCGCACCGCCGCCGACCGCCGCCGCTCGGCGCCCTGCTCGGCCACCTGGGCGAGGTCGTCGACGTCGAAGCGGTAGACCCCCTCCAGGCTGTTGACCTCGGGCGCGATGTTGCGGGGCACGGAGAGGTCGATCAGCACGAGGGGCCGGTAGCGACGCCGCCGCATGATCGGCGCCAGCATCTCGGCGCTGATCAGCACGCGGCCGGCCGAGGTGCTGGTGAGCGCCACGTCGACCCGCTCCAGGTAGCGGCCGATCTCATCGCCATGAACCGCGCTGGCGCCGAGGAGCTCGGCCAGGGCGACGGCGTTGGCGAAGGTGCGGTTGGCGATCACCAGCTCGCCGAGCCCTTGAAAGAGCATCGCCCGGGCCACGAGCTTGCCGTGGGCGCCGGCCCCGACGAGCAGGGCGCTCTTGCCGTCGAGCTCGCCCAGCACCTGGCGGGCCAGCTCCACCCCCGAGCTGCCAACGCTGACCGCCTCGCGGCCGATGTCGGTCTCGACGCGCACGCGCTTGGCGACGTGCAAGGCGCGGTCCATCACCCGTCGCAGCACCGGGCCAACCGCCTTGGCCGTGACGCCCTTCTGGTAGGCGTCGCGCACCTGGCCGATGATCTGGGGCTCGCCCACCACCATCGAGTCGAGGCTGCAGGCGACGCGGAAGAGGTGCTTGAGCGCGTCTTCTTCGGCGTAGCGGTAGATGTGACGGCCGGCGACCCGGGCCCGCAGGCCGCTCGACTCGGCCAGCCAGCCGGCGAGCTCGTCGGGGCCGCGATCGCCGCTGGGCACGGCGTAGAGCTCCACCCGGTTGCAGGTGGAGAGCAGCACGCCCTCTTCGCCCACCCGCTCCACCCGCAGGCGGCTGAGCAGCTCGCCGACGCGCTCGGGGGCCACGGCGAGCTGCTCGCGGAGCTCGACGGGGGCGGTGTGGTGGCTGATGCCAACCGCGACCAGCCTCAACCCACACCTCCAAAGCCATGCCAGCCTTGAAAGAACAAGGCGGCGAGGAGGCCGAGCAGCACCATGGTGCCAAAGCCGATCACGCTGAAGACCGCGATCAGCCGGCCTTGCCAGCCGGCCACCACCCGCAGGTAGAGGCCGACGGCGTACCAGATCCAGACGGCCAGGGTGCCGTGTACCGTGAGGTCGGGGCCCATGCTCGTTTGGGGGTGGGTGAGCGCCCAGGTGCCGCCCACCAGCATCCCGGCCGTGAGGGCCACAAAGCCGGCCCCCATCGCCCGGGCGTTCCACTGATCGAGGGCCTGCACCGAGGGAAAGCGCCGCAGATCGGCCAGCTCGCGGCGCTTGAGCCGGCGGTGAACGAAGAGGTAGAGCCCCGAGACCCCGAAAGAGAGCGCAAAGCCAAGCAGCCCGCCCAGGATCAGCGCGACGTGGAGCGGAAACCAGAGGGGATCGAGGCGGGTGGGGTCTGCACCCGTGGGGGCCACCAAGGCGCCGATCAGCAGAAAGAGGCCGAGGCCGAAGAGCGTGTTGCCGAGCACCTCCATGCGGGGCCGGCGGCGCACCCCGGCGGCGCCCACCACCACCCAGAAGGCCAGCGAGGCGAGGCCCCACTGCATCGACTCCAGCGGCAGGGCGCCCTTCTCGATCACCCCGGCGATCAGGCCCAGGGCGTGCACAACCGCCGCACCCGCGCGCCAGGGCGTGCCGCGCAAAGCTGCCGGCAGGCGCTCGAGCCGCAAGGCCGCCGCGGTGGCGACATGGCAGAGCAGCGCCAGCCCCAGCAGCCCCAGGCCGATCACGAGCGCCCCTTCGCCGGCGGGGTCGGGCCCTTGCCCTTGGCGTCCGGCTCCGCCTTGGCGCCGAAGCCGCCAAAGAGCCCCTTCAAGGCATTCATCGAAAAGGCGCTGCCTGCCGACTCCGGAGGGGCCTGGGGCCGCTCGCGCATCTCCTTCAAGCGGAGGCGCCGGCGGGCGCCGATGTGCTCGGCGTCGAGCTCCACAGCGCGCTGGAAGTGCTTCTCGGCCTGGGCTTCTTTGCCCTGGCTCACCAGCAGCTCACCCGCCTGAAAGGCGCACTCGGCCTTGAGCTTGTTGTCTTTGCCGCCCACCGCGCCCAGCTTCTCGACCGCCTCGGCGAGGTTCATCTTGCCGGCCCGGAACCCCGTCTGGGCGAGGATCCACTCCGGACGCTTGTCGGCCGGGTTGAGGCGGGTGGCCTCGCTGGCCTTGTCCCAGGCCTCGGCGAAGTCCTTCTTGCGCAGGGCGAATTCGGCGGCCTTGTAGGCCATCTCGCCCGCGAGCTTGTCGCGGGCCGAGACGTAGACGCGGCCCTCCTCGGCGGCCCGCAGGCGCTCCGCCAACTCGCGAAGGGCCTCTGGATCGGCGAGCACGTGCTCGCGGGCCTCGTTGATGAGGCCAAAGCACAGGGCGCCGGCCTCCCGCACGGCCTCGGGCTCGCCCAGCATGCGGTCGGGGTGGAACTTCGCCGAGAGCGACCGAAAGGCGCGCTCCAGGCCGGCTTCAGTGGCCTGGGCGGACTTCTCCATCTCAAAGAGCTCGGCGAAGGGCATCTGCCGGACGCGCGCCGCGGTGTCCTTCAGCTCGGTGAGCCGCGCCCGCTCGGCCTCGGAGAGCGGCGCCGGGCCGGCGACCCGCTCCAGGTTGAGCAGGCCCAGGTGCAGCAGCAGATCGACGCTCTGCCAGGTCTCATCGGTCTCTCCGCCGCGGGCCGACCCGAGGAGCTCGCCCAGCGTGCTGGCGCGGGCCGCGTCGCGCAGCAGTCGGAAGGCCACGGGCGAGAGGCCCCACTGCGACTCGGGCGCGTCATCAGGCAGCGCCACGCGCAGGGCCGCGTTGCGGTGGCGCCCCAATTCACGGCGAACCACATCGGCCGAGCGCGCGGCGCGCAAGCCGGTGGCGAGGATGCGCGGCAGGCTCATCGGCAGCGTGGTGGGGGGCCCCGACCAGCAGGGCCCGGCCACGAAGCGAACGGGGTCATCGTCAACGGCGGCGATGCGCGCCAGGGCGAGGCCGAGCCCCTGGCCCGCCACGTCGAGGGCCCGATCGGGCGAGGTGCCCTGGCGGATCGCCTGGGCGATCTGGGCCGAGAGGGCGGTGGAGTCTGTCGAGTCGACGCCCAGCCCCGAGAGCAGGTTGCCAATGCCCTCGCTGCCGCAGACCACCCCGTTCATCAGGTCGATCACCCGCTCATCGCCGCGGGCCCGAAAGCTGAGTCGGCCCGTGGCGCCCACCCGATGCGCCAGAAAGAGCACGCGCAGCGGCGGAAAGCGGCTGGCCGGACCGGCGACGGCGAGGAGAAAGTCGCGGCCCGCCCAGAGATCGGCGGGGGCGGCGGCCGGAGGGCGCGAGGACATCCAGAGCTCCAGGCAAGCGGCGCGCGACAGCGCGGCCGATCGGCCACCTGTAGCCAGTTGGAGGCGCGATGGGCCAGCCTCCCCCCTTGCCTGGAGGCGCTGCGGGACCTACACAGGCGGCAGGAGGCAACGATGGCCAGCCAACATGTGAAAGTCGCAACCGACGCCACCTTCGAAGAGCTCGTCCTGAAGAGCGCCACCCCCGTCCTGGTGGACTTCTGGGCCACCTGGTGCGCCCCCTGCAAGGCGATCGCGCCGGTGCTCGACAAGATCGCCGATGAGAAGGGCGGCGCCCTCACCATCGTGAAGGTCGACGTCGACAGCAACCAGCGGACCGCGATGAAGTACCAGGTGCGCTCGATCCCCGCCCTGCTGCTCTTCAAGAACGGCGAGGTGATCGGCCAGACCCTGGGCGCCCAGCCCTATGCCAAGCTCACCGAGTTCGTCGGCAAGGCGCTTTAGGCGCTGCGGCGGGCCTCGGCCGGGCTGCCCACCATCATCGCGGCGCCGTGCACCACCGCCAGGGTGGGCTCCTCGGCCACGATGATGGGCAGCCCAGCGCGATCGCACAAGGCGCGGTCGATGCCGGGCAGGTTGGCGAGGCCGCCCACCAGCACCACGCCGGTGTCGGCGATGTCGGCGGCGAGGTCAGGCGGCGTGCGCTCGAGGGTCGCCAGCAAGGCCTCGCCGATCAGGTTGATCGGCTCCTGCATGGCGGTGTGCACCTCGGTGGACTCCAACTCGGCCGCCCGGGGGTAGCCCGTCGCGATGTGGCGGCCGCGGATCAGGTGGGTGGAGCGCGCCTCATTGGGGAAGCAGCTGCCGATCGCGATGCGGGCCTCTTCGGCCATCGCCCGGCTGATGGCGATGCCGTGGCGCTCGGCCACATGCTGCTGGATGGCCAGATCCATGTGCTCGCCGCCGACCTTGATGGTGCGGCTGTAGACCACGCCGCCGAGCGAGATCACGCTGACGGTCGACGTGCCAGCGCCGGCGTCGAGGATCATGTGGCCGCGGGCCTCATCGGTGGGCAAGCCAGCACCCATGGCGGCCACCAGGGGCTGCTCGACCAGCATCACCTCGCGGGCCCCGCTGGCCTCGGCCGACTCGCGCACCGCCCGGCGCTCGACCTCGGTGGTGCCATAGGGCACCGCGATGACGGCCCGCGGCCCCACCCAGAGGCGGCGCCCTTGAACGGCCACCATCAGGTGGCGCAGCATCGCCTCCAACACCTCAAAATTGGCCACCGAGCCGTCCTGGATGGGGCGGATCACCTCGATGTCGCGCGGCGTGCGGCCCTCCATGCGCAGGGCGTCGCTGCCAACCGCAAGGATGCGGCGGCGGCCGTGGCGGTCTTCGGCGATGGCGACGATCGAGGGCTCGATCAGCGCGACCCCGCGCCCCGACGCGAAGATGCGCGTCGTCGAGGAGCCGAGGTCGATGGCCAGGTCGGCCGAGATCACCCCGAGGACAGAATTCCACATCGGGTGGGGCTCAAGGAGGGAGGAGGGATGGGACCGCACCCAGGGGATGGGCGGCGGCGGGGTCGGGCGCAGGGAGCGCCCGGGCGGGAGCGGCGGCGGGGGGCAAGGGGAATGCCCCGGGATACGCACCCTACCACGCCCGCCCCTCCCAAGGCCACGCCCATGTGCGCAATCCGAAGCTCTCTCTTGACGCTGCTGCTCTTCGCCCTGGGCTGCGTCCGGTCGCCGGTCACCGACCGACGGCAGATCAACATCATCCCCGATCGCCTGATGCGCGATCTGGGCGCCAGCGCCTACGCCGACCTGCTGGCCAAGGCCGAGGTCGACCGCAGCTCGGCCGACGCCAGGCGCCTCGCCGCCGTGGGCAAGCGCATCGCGCGGGTGGCGGCCCAGCGCGACTTCAAGTGGAAGTACAGCCTGATCGACGACAACAAGACCATCAACGCCTGGTGCCTGCCGGGCGGCAAGATCGGCTTTTACACGGGCATCCTGCCCGTGCTCCAAAACGAGGCCGGCATGGCCTTCGTGATGGGCCACGAGGTCGCCCACGCCGCCGCCCACCACGGCGCCGAGCGGATGACCCAGCAGCTCAGCCTGCTCGGCGGGCTCACCGCACTCTACCTCTACCTCGACAAGAAGACCGAGCTGTCCGAAAAGCAGCGCGGGCGCGTGGTTGCCGCTGTGGGCCTGGGGGCTGAGGTGGGCCTCGTGCTGCCCTTTTCGCGCCGCCAGGAGAGCGAGGCCGACATCATCGGCATGATGTACATGGCCCGCGCCGGCTACCCCCCCGAAGAGAGCGTGGCCCTTTGGGAGCGCATGGCCGCCCAGGCCGGCGGCGCCTCGGTGCCCGTCTGGCTCTCCACCCACCCCACCACCAGCCAGCGCAAGGCCCGCCTGCGCGACTGGATGGCCACCGCGCGCAAGAAGTACGAGCGCAGCGAGGCCGTCGCCGGCGCCCAGGCCGTCCTCTGGAAGCCCGGCGCCCGCTGATCCACCGCCGCGGGGGGATGAAGGGGCTCGCGAAGGTGATTAGGTGCCCCCGTTGACCGGCGCCCCAAGCGGGGCGCACTGCCTTGATCTGAGCGCCCAGCGCCTGGGGACCCGATGAGCCTTCTCGACAACATCCGCCGCGGCACCGACAGCATCCTGGTGCGCATCTTCTTCGGCATCATCGTGGTGGTCTTCATCTTCTTCGGCGTCGACAGCCAGAGCAACACGGGCGACGGCGGCTTCGCGGCCAAGGTCAACGGCGACTACGTCAGCCTGACCGCCCTGCGCTTCGACCTGCGTCGTGCCGAGCGCCTCCAGAACGCCGACCTCTCCGAAGACGACCGCAAGAAGCTGCAGCAGGATGTGCTCGACCAGCTCATCGAGAAGACGGTGATGCTCCAAGAGGCCGAGCGCATCGGCGTCACCGTCTCCGACGAAGAGGTGCTGTGGCTGATCGCCCAGGACGACTCCTTCCACAACAAAGAAGGCAAGTTCGACGCCAAGATCTTCGAAAAACTGGTGAAGAACGCCGGGTTCGGCACCACCACCAACTACCAGGAATGGATCCGCGACCAGCTCATCTTGAACAAGATGCTCGAGGTCGCCCGCGCCTCCACCCTGGTCACCGATGCCCAGGTGAAGGAGCTCTTCACCTCGATGCGGTCGAGCATGACCGTGCGCTGGGTGCGCATCCCCGACGACAACCTGCTCGCCGGCGTGCCCGTTGACGACGCCGCCGTCGACGCCTGGATCGCCGCCAACGCCGCCGCCATCAAGGCCGACTACGACGCCGACCCGCTCGGCCGCTACCACCGCCCCCGCAAGGCCGGCCTCTCCGTCATCGCCCTGCGCACCGACATGGCCGCCGGGGCCGTCGACGCCGCCGAGTTGGAGCGCCGGATGGCCGCCATCCTGGCCGAGGCCAAGGCCGGCGCCGACTTCTCCACCCTCGCCCGCACCTGGAGCGAAGACCTCACCGCCGCCAACGGCGGCCTGATGGGCCTGATGACCGAGCTGCAGCTCGAGCCCGCCGTGGCCACCGCGGTCTTCGCCGCCACCCCGGGCTCGGTCACCGAGGTGGTCAAGACCGCGCTCGGCTACGAGATCTACAAGGTGTCGGAGATCATCCCCGCCGAGGTGGTGCCCCTGGAGACCGCCCAGCGCGAGATCGCCCGCGAGCAGATCGCCCGCGGAAACGTCGCCACCTTCGCCAAGGAGCTCGGCGAGAAGGTGCTCGCCCGCTGGGGTGCCGAGGGCAAGCCCCCCGAAGACCTCCTCAGCCCCTACGCCGTCAGCGTCGAGACCTCCACCCCCTTCGCGCCGAGCCGGCCGGCCCTGATCGGCGTCGAGAGCGCGCCGCTCAAGGAGGCCCTCGGCAAGCGCGAGGCCGCCGGCCTCCTCGAAGAGGTCTTCGTCGTCGAGGGCGGCCGCGTGATCGCCGAGGTCCTCACCTACGAGGCCGCCGATCTGGCCCAGTTCGAGGTCGAGAAGGACCGCCTGCGCGCCCAGGTCACCTACTTCAGCGCCGAGGCCTTTGTGCAGCGCTGGAAGAAAGACCTCGTCGACCGCAGCACCGTCGAGCGCCTCGTCACCCTGTAAGGGCCCGGCGAGGCTGATCGAAAAGCACGATCGCGCCGATGATCCCGACCGGGTCGCGATCGCACAGCCTCTGCACCCAAAGCCTTTACCGCTTCGGACCTGCGTGCTACTCCTTGAGCCGTTGACATGACAAGAGTTGAGTTGGAAGACACCTCAGCCGGCGAGACCATCCCCGGCCGCGGTGCCCTTCCCCCAAAGCTCGTCATGTGGAGGTTCTGACAGGTGGCGTCGTTCGCCGCACCGAATGTGGACGCTGTCGCGTCGCTTGACGCAGTTGAATGGATCAGGGGGCGATGCCCGAGTGGGCGAGTCTGGGCCCGCCCCCCGCTGATGCTGATCGCCCACGGCGCCACTTGTCTCAATCCCCCTCCCGGAGGCGGGCCATGACCCCAAAAACGGCCTTGGCCCCGCCTCCGCCGGAGGTGACCCCCGCCGCCCCGGCCCGCGACCTGCCCGCCACCCTGGCCCGGGCCGCCGTGCAGGTGGCCTGGACGGCCCGACACCCGCGCGAGCCCCTGGCCCAGGCCCCCAAGCCCGGCCCGATCGAGCGCCTCTACTACCGGGCCCTCGACGGTTGGGAGGCCCCGATCTACCGCCTGCCGCCCCGCCCGGGGGCCAGCGGCGAGCCGGTGATCCTGGCCCATGACCTGGGCATGGGGCGCCTGAGCCTCGACTACGCCGAAGAGGTCTCGCTCGCCCGGGCCCTGCGCGACGCCGACTTCGACGTCTACCTCTTCTCGCACCGCGGCGACGCGGGCGCCCAGCACCCCCAGGGCAGCCCCACCTTCGACTTCGACGACATCGCCACCCTCGACCTGCCCGCCGCCCTGGCGCTCGTGCGCGAGATCAGCGGCGCGCCGCGGGCCCACTGGGTGGGGCACTCGATGGGCGCCCTGCTGGCCTACGCCCACGCTGGGCGCGGCGGCAGCGCCGATCTCGGCGCCCTGGTGAGCCTCTGCGCCCCGGTGCGCTTCGTGGTGCCGCGCTCCCAAGCCCGGGCCGCCGGGCTGATCGCACGCCTGCTGCCACCGGGCTGGTCGGTGCCGATGCGGGCCCTGCACCACGCCGCCGCCCCCTTCGGCGGGCCCGTGCTTTGGGGTCGCCTCGCCGGAGAGGTCGATGGCGCCTTGCAGCGCGGGCTGCAGCTCCACGCCACCGAAGATCTCCAGGCCGGCCTCGTGCGGCAGGTCGCCCGCTGGGTCTCCAGCGGCGCCTTCTGCGACCGGCACGATCAGATCGACTACACCGCGGCCCTGCGCGGCGTGCGCACCCCGGCCCTCATCGTCGCGGCCGCCGGTGACCCCCTCTGCCCGCCCGACGCCGCCGAACCGGCCGCCGCCGCCCTCTCCGAGGCCCGCTTCGTCATCTTGCCCGAGCCCTACGGCCACCTCGACGTGCTGGTCGGGCGCAGCGCCCGCGACGAGGTCTTTCCGCAGATCCTCGACTTCCTCGAGGAGCACCGCGGGCGGGTCTGGTAGGTCCAGGGCCGGACCCGAGACCGCCAACGGGATAGTCGCGCCCTCCCACCGAGGTGCGGATTGAGCCAGTCCTCCGAGCCGGGCGCCACGCCCCCTGCGAGCCCCCCGTCGGCCCCCGCGGCCTCCACCCGTCCGCGCCGCCAGGCCCCGCCGCCGCCCCCCTCGGGCAGCAATGTGCGCCTGCTGATCGGGCTCGGCCTCTTCGGCCTCGTGATCCTGGTGGGCCTCAGCGCCGGCATGGCGGTGCTGCTGCAGTCCGACACCCCCACCCTCTCCGCCAAGAGCGGCTGGCTGCACCTGCGCGTTGGCAGCAGCCTGTCCGACTCCCCGACCGCCGGCTCTCCGCTGGCCGATCCGATGGATCTCCCGCCGCTCACCACCGAGATCACCCTGGCCCTGCGCGAGGCCGCCGCCGATCCCGACATCGAGGGCCTCTTCCTCGACGTCGGCGGGCTCGGCGTAGGCTGGAGCCAGACCCAGGAATTGCGCGCGGCCCTGCTGGAGTTCCGCGCAGCGGGCAAGCCCTGCAAGGCCTGGGCCGAGGCGCTGACCAACAAGGAGTACCTGCTGGCCAGCGCCTGCGACGAATTGCACCTCGCACCCGCCGGCATCGTGATGGTCCACGGCCTCGCCATGAACCAGCTCTTCTTCAAGGGCGCCTTCGACAAGTACGGCGTGGTCGCCAACTTCGAGCATGTGGGCGACTTCAAGAGCGCAGTGGAGCCCTACCAGCGCACCGAGCCCTCCGAGGCGGCCCAGCAGGCCACCGACGCGCTGCTGGACTCGCTGTACAGCCAGCTCATCGCCGGGATCGCCGAGGGCCGCAAGGTCGACGTCGAGAAGGCCGCCTCCTGGCTCACCGAGCCGCCCATCACCCCCGAGGATGCGCTGGCGGCCGGCATGGTCGACAAGCTCTCCTACCGGGATGAGCTGGTGCCCGGCACCTTCAAAGAAGACGAGCTGGTGCGCTTTGGCGCCTACCTGCGCGAGCGCCGCGGCGACTGGAGCAAGGGGGCCTCCACCATCGCCATCCTCTACGCCGAGGGCACCATCATCGACGGCGAGAGCGTCGACGACATGTTCGGCGGCAAGTACATCGGCCACAAGACCTTCGGCGCCCAGATGAAGAAGGCCCGCGAAGACGACGAGGTGGTCGCCGTCGTCGTGCGGGTCAACAGCCCCGGCGGCAGCGGGTCGGCCTCCGACGCGATGTGGCGCGAAGTGGCCCTCACCAAAGAGAAGAAGCCGGTCATCATCAGCATGTCCGACTACGCGGCCAGCGGCGGCTACTACATGTCGATGGGCGCCAGCCACATCTTCGCCGAGCCCGGCACGCTCACCGGCTCGATCGGCGTCTTTGGCGGCAAGATGAACCTCTCGGGGCTCTACGGGCAGGTGGGCGTGACGATGCACACCAGCCAGCGCGGCCCCTACGCCAACCTCCTCTCCAGCACGAGCGACTTCACCGAGCCTGAGCGGGCCAAGTTCCGCCGCTTTTTGGAGACCTTCTACACAACCTTCGTCACCAAGGCCGCCGAGGGCCGCGGCAAGACCTACGAAGAGCTGCATGCCGTCGCCCAGGGCCGCGTGTGGACCGGCGAGCAGGCCCTGGAGCGCGGCCTCATCGACGAGTTGGGCGGCCTCGACGACGCCATCGCAAAGGCCGCCGAGCTGGCCAACGTGAGCCCCGCCGAGACCGCCATCGTGCGCATCCCCGAGCGAAAGGCCTTCTTGGACCAGCTCCTCGAAGACCTCTCCAAGACCCCCGAGGCCGCCATCGACCCGCGCCTGATGGCGCCGGAGACCCAGGCCGCCCTGCGCCACCTCATGGCCCTCGACGCGGCGATGGGCAGCAGCGGCCTCGTGGCGGCCCTGCCCGGCGCCTACGACCTGCGCTAGCCCTCCTCTGCGAGGGCGCAGATCAGCGGATCATCGGCCACGCAGAGGCTGTGGAAGAAGAACTGGCCGGTGATCAGCGTGCTGAGCCGGGCGTTGACCTCGACCCAGTCTGCGGTGTCGGCCACGACGAGGCCCGAGACGCCGACGAGGTAGCGGCCATCGACCGGGAAGGCCTCCGGCGGCAGCTCGACCGTCACGCTGCCCTGCCCCTGAGACAGCGCGTAGATCGCCTCCACGCTGGTCAGCTCGTTGCTCCAGGTGGCGGCCCCGGTGAGCAGGTCGAGCACCGTGATCGACAGCCCGTCAAAGCCCTGGCCCGCAGCGTCGATCACCAGCCCCATGCCCGAAGGCAGGGTCTCGGGCACGCTCACCCGCGGGGCCGGCGGCAGCAGGGCCGCCATTTCGTGGCGCTGGCCGCCCTGGTGCGCGCTGATCTCCAGCTCGGTGTTGGCGATGTAGGCGAGGCCCTCCTCGGTCCCCGCGCGGTACTGCCCGCCGCCCAGGGCGCTGAAGGAGGCAGCCACGCCGCCCTCCCCGAAGGCAAAGAGCTCGGCGTCGCCGATCGGCTGGCCAAAGCCCCCCGAGGGCGAGATCGAGCTGAGGTAGAAGGTCGAGGTCGCCCCGCCTTCAAAGTCGGTGCCCACCAAGGCCTCGGCCACGAGTGGATCGGAGGGGGGCACCACGCCGCTCACCACCCCCTGGGCGACAAAGCCCTCGGTCAGCTCTTCGATCGAGGCCCGCAGATCGGCCAGCTTGCCGCAGCCCGACAAGGAGGTGGCGATCAGGGCGAGGCACGCGCTACGCGACAACAATGGGCTCATCCGCGTCTCCAAAGGCGGGGCTCCTCTCCAAGCACCCCGCGTTGACATCCCAGCAGATCGGCGCTAAGCCGCCGCCGCAATAGCCCTCCGAGGATCAATTCCCATGGCCAGCAATACCGCCGAGACTGAGTTCAAGCGCGCCCGGCGCCACACCAACGCCGGCAAGGATCGCAAGCGCGACCTCGCCAACAAGGGCACCACCAAGCCCTTCGCCATCCACACCGCCGAGGCCGACGCCAACGCCCCCGCGATGGCCAAGGGTGGCCAGAGCTGAGCGCCCTCCGCGGCGAAAGAGCGCGTGGCCCCAAAAGCCGCGCGCTTTTCATTTGGGACTACGCTGGCAGGCCAAAGAGGGCGCTGGCGGTGGCGTAGCTGGCCTCGGCCACCGCGGCGGCGCTCATCTGGCGCACCCGGCCGATCTCGGCGGCGACGTAGCCCACCAGCGCCGGCTCGTTGCGCTTGCCCCGGTGCGGCATGGGCGTGAGAAAGGGCGTGTCGGTCTCGATCAGCAGGCGATCAAGCGGGGCCGCCGCTGCTACGGCCCGCATCTCGTCGGACTTCTTGAAGGTCACGATGCCGGGGATGGAGACGAAGCCGCCCTCCCCGACGATGGCCCGCATCTCCTCCACCGTGCCCGAGAAGCAGTGGTAGAGCACCCGCCCCGCGAAGGCCCCCTCGCGACGCAGGATGTCGAAGGTCTCGCCGCCGCTCTCGCGGTCGTGGATGACGAGCGGCAGGCCCAATTCCAGGCCGAGGCGGATCTGGGCGACGAAGGCGGCCCGCTGCTGATCGCGCGGGGAGTTGTCGTAGTGGAAGTCGAGGCCCATTTCGCCGATGGCCACCACCCGCGGATGGGCCAGCAGGCGGCGCAGCAGCGGCCCGCTCTCGGGGGTCCAGAGGCTGGCGTCGTGGGGGTGCACCCCCAGGCTGGCCCAGACGTCGGCGTGCCGCTCCACCACCTGCAGCGCCCGGGCCGCCGAATCGAGGCCGTAGCCCGAGCCGATCGTGACCATCCGCGCCACACCCGCGGCGCGGGCCCGCTCCACCGCGGCGTCGACCCCCGCATCGCCGCCAAAGACGTCGGGATCGAGGTGACAGTGGCTGTCGAAGAGGCGCCCCCCCGAGGGTGGCAAGGCAGCAGGGGCGGTCATGCGGGGACTCCAGGGCGCAGCACGCGGGCCGGCCCGAGCTCGGTGGCGAGGCGGGTGAAGAGCCCGTCGAGCACGAGGCGGGCGTTGACGAAGGCCTCGATGTCGGCCCGGGCGCGCTCCAGGGTGCCGGCCACCCGCGCCACGCCCACCGGCCCCAGCGCCGCCGCCCAGGCCAGCGCAGTGGCGCGCCGATCGGGGTGAAAGAGGCGATCATCGCCCACCGCCCCGGCCCCGCAGAGGAGCAGGGCGTCGCGGCACAGGGTGGAGAGCGCGTCGATCAGGGCCAGCACCTCGGGCAGCCAGCGGGCCCGGTCGCCCTTGACGAGGCCCTCGGCCGCCGAAAACATGCCCTCGATCGGCCCGGCGATGGCGGCAAGCGCCTGATCGCGCACCGCCACCCAGCGCTCGGCGGATCCCTCGGCCAGCGCCATGGCCCCCCCGGGGCTGCCCCCGGCGAGGCGCGCGGCCCGCAGCGGATCTTCGACGCCCCGGGCCGCCAGCCACGGCAGGAGCTCGGCGTCGTGCACCGGCCCCATCCGCACCCGCTGGGCCCGCGAGCGCACCGTCACCAGCAGCCGGCTGGCCCGCTCGGTGAGGAGGATGAAGCCGGTCGAGTCGGGGGGCTCCTCCAAGGTCTTGAGCAGGGCGTTGGCGCACTCAGGGCCCATGGCGTCGGCGGGATCGATGATCACGAAGCGACGCTTGGCGTAGGCCGGCCGCAGGGTGAGCGCCGAGAGGAGCAGGCGGGCCTGGGAGACCGAGATGATCGGGGCGGTCTTTTCGGGATCGAGGCCGAGCCAGAGGATGTCGGTGTGGCGACCCCGGGCGATCTGCCGGCAGGGCCAGCAGGCCCCGCAGGGGGCCGGCGCCTCGCCTTCGCAGTTGGCCAGGGCGGCGAGGGTGAGGGCCACGCGCGCCTTTCCAACGCCAGCCGGGCCTTCGAGCAGCAGGCAGGGGTGCAGCCGCGCCTCGGTCACCAGGGTGCGCAGCCGCGTCACCACCGCAGCGTTGCCGATGGTGGGCGCGGTGTAGAGGTCCTCGATGACCCGAGGCTCGCCGAAGGGGTTGGTGGGCTTGTCGGCCATGTCACGGGCTATCCAGCGGCGCCCCTGTGCGGTACGGTGCGCGCGGAGGCCGCCCATGCGCCGCACCCCCTTCGCCCTCGCCGCTCTCTTCGCCCTGATCGGCCTGTCGGCCCTGGCCGCCGAGCCCGCCTGGTACACCAACAACGGCGTCGCCGCCGCCAGCGCCCGCTTCGCCGCCGCCGCCCAGGCGAGCGCCCCCCGCTACGATCAGGCCCAGAAGGACCTCGAAGCGGCCAGCGCCACCCTCCAAGAGCTGGAGTTGGGGGCCCTGCTCGGCGCCAGCGCCGCCGAGGCGGAGTTCGGCCCCTGGGCCCGCGACACCCGCAAGCGCACCAACGCCCTCTTCCTCGCCCTCGAACGCGATGTGGAGAAGGCCACCGAGGCCTACTCCGCCGCCTTCGAGGCCGCGGTGGCCCGCGCCCTGCCCCCGGTGGCCAAGGGCCGCACGGTCACCGAGTGCCGCCCGCGCGGCGGCTCGATGATGATGCCCGGCAAGCCCAATTGCCCCGGCGAAGACCTCAGCAAGGCCATCGCCGCCCAGGTCGACAAAGACCCCGTTCTGGAGGCCGCCGTCAAGGAGCTCAGCGCTCAGCTCTTCCCCGACGTGCGCCCCAAGCCCCGCACCTTCGCCCCGATCCCGCTCACGGGCGGCACAAACATCGTCAGCCTGCCCCGCCTCGGCAAGGTCTTCGCCAAGGAGGCCGTCGCCCGGCACCAGGCCGCCCTGCTCGCCGCCATCGAGCCCCTGGAGACCCGCATCGCCGACGGCGACGCCGCCGCCCTCGAAGCCGCCAAGAAGGCCCGCCAGGACTACGAGGCCGCCATGGCCCAGACGGGTGCGGCCCTCATCGAGGCCACCAAGGGCCTCGCCGAGCGGGCCGAGAAGACCGGCGGCATCACGCAGATCGGCCTCTGCGCCAATCCGGCCGCCCTGGGCGGCTGCGGCGGCGAGGACATCAGCGCCATGATCATCGCCCTCGGCAAAGAGGACAAGAAGTTCCAAAAGGCCGTCGGCGCCCTCTGAGCCCCCCGCCCCCTCAGGGCCCCAGGCGCAGGCGCAGCCCCAGGCTCGGCGCCGTCTGGTCGACCGACCATCGCGCGCCGGCCTCCACGAAGAGGCAGTCGCAGCCGCTGTTGTAGACGAGGTCGGGCCCCTGCTCCAGCAGGCCGCGGCCCCGCAGGTCCACCCGCCCCGCCCAGGCCAGCGAGAGCCCGCCGACCCCCGGCACCGCATGGCCAAGCCGCCCCCAGGCCTGCTGGAGCCCCGCGGCCCGGGCGAGGCCGAGCTCGATGGCGCCGGTCTCATCGCCGAGCCACCCCTCCCCCATCTGCAGGCGTGGCGAGACCTGGGCCGAGAGCCGGGCCGGCCCCGCCTGGGCCTGACCGATCGCCCGCCCGGAAAAGGAGCGCGCTCCCCGCCGATCCTGGGCCTGCCAGCCAGAGAGGGCCCCTTCCAGCACGAGGCCACCCGGCCCGAAGGCCGCCCCCTCCAGCCGCGGCCCGTAGCGAGCCGCCGGCCCCAGGCGGTCCATCGGCAAGGGGCCCGCCTCGCCCTCCATCGCCGCCGCCATCGCAAAGACACCGATGGCGCCAACGCTGCGGAGGCCTCCACCCGCGCCCCAGAGGTCGAGCAGGGCCGCCCCCTCCCCGCGCAGCCGCCCCGCCGCCGGGCCCGCCTGCCAGCCATAGAGCCGCCCATCGAGCCCCCCTTCGAGGTGCCCCGGCCCCACCGCAAGCGCCCGGCTGAGCCCCAGGTCGAGCCCCACCCGCCCCTCGGTCACCGCGGTCTGGAGCGGATCGGCGCCCAGCCCGAAGGCGTCGACCCGGCCGCGCCCGTAGACCCCCATCTCCCCCACCGCACCGCTCGCCTCCAGCACCCCGGCGCCGAGCCCCTGGCGGGTTGGCCCGGCGAAGCCAAAGCGATCGGTCTCCAGACGCAGGGGACCGGCGGCGACATAGGCCAGACGCTCGTCGTAGGGCCGCTGGCGCTGCAGCAGGTCGGCGCCAAAGTCCTCTGCCCAAGCCCCATCGCCCGCACCCGTGGCGTCGACCCCGGCGCGGAGCCCGCCGCCCCCCGCCGACCCCTTCGCCCGCAGGGCACCCCGCAGCGCCTCTGAAGCGCCGTCGTAGCCGCCCATCCCGGAGACCTCCCCCCGAAAGGGCCCCGGATCGCGCAGCGTCGCGACGCCAAAGAGGCCGCGCCCCGCGTAGACCCGCGGCCCCACCGAGAGCGCCGCCGGGCCCGCGATCTTCACCCGCACCGGCAGCCCCACCCAAAGGGCGCCCCCCTGGCTGCCCGCCTCCGGGAGCCCTGGCCCCGTGCGTTCGGCCACCTGAAGATGGCGCAGCGGCAGCGGAAAGGAGGGCCCGCCGCAGAGCTGCAGCCGCGCCCCGTCGAGGATCAGCCGCTCTTCGGGGTCGCCCTCGGCCGCCTCGACGATCAGCGCCCAGGGCGGCCGTTCGCAGTCGCAGCGGGTGGCCACCACGCCGGTGGCCGCGATGCCGCCGGCCTCCCTCCGGCGCAGCGTCTGCGCAGTCAGCCCGATGCCCTCCCCCGCCAGGCGGGCCTCGACGAGGAGAGCCTCGCCATCGGGCAGAACGAGGCTGGCGGCGCCGAAGTCCACCGTGAGGCCCTCCGCTGTGTAGCGGCCCTCCACGAGCCGGAGCGTGGCGCTGGCCCGATCGTAGGAGAAGCCCGCCGCCTCCACCCGCCCCTCGGGCAGGATCAGCACCACGCCGCCCTCACCGGCCAGGATGCCCGCGTCGGCCCAGAGGTGATCGGCGCGCAGCTCCAGGCCCTCGACGGCGAGGAGCGCGGCCAGCAGCCCGTTCACGAGGCGCCGTACAGCTCTCGCGCAGCCCCAGCGAGGAAGACCGAGCCCGCCACGATCACGAGCCCACCGCCGGCCAGGGCGGCCGGCAGCGCCACCTCGATCGGGCCGCCGATCTCGATGGGTACGCTGCAGCCCTCCACCCGCCGGGCCAGCTCGGCCGGATCGGCGGCGCGCACATGGCTGCCGCGGGTGGTCACCACCTTGTCGACATAGGGGGCCAGGGCGCCCAGCACCGAGCGGGTGTCTTTGTCGCCCGACATGCCGAAGAGCAAGGTGCGGGGCTGATCCCAGGGCAGGGTGCGCAGGTAAGCGGCGAGGCGCCAGGCCCCGTCGGGGTTGTGGGCACAGTCCACCAGCAGGTTGGGGGCGAGGCGCTCCAGGCGGCCGGGGTGCCGCACGGTGAGCAGCCCCTGGCGCATCGCCTCGTCGGAGACCGGCAGCACCTCGGACAGGGTGGCCACCGCGGTGAGCGCCACCCCGGCGTTCTCGATCTGGTGGTCACCGGCCAGGGCCACCGAGAGCCCGGTCAGGCTGCGCTCGCCGCAGCTCCACGAGAAGGTGGATCCCCGCGGGTTCACCCGGTACTCGGCCTCGGGCCGCAGGAGGGGGGCGCCCCGCTCGTGGGCGATGGCCCGGATCACCGACAAGGCCGCCGGCGCCAGCGGCCCCACCACCACCGGCGCGCCGGGCTTGATGATGCCGGCCTTCTCGGCGGCGATGCTGGCGATGTCATCGCCCAACTGCTCGGTGTGGTCGAGGGAGATGCTGGTGATCACGCTCACCAGCGGGCTCACCACGTTGGTGGCGTCGAGGCGGCCGCCCATGCCCACCTCCACCACCGCCACATCGGCCCCCGAGCGCGCGGTGTGCAGGAAGAAGGCGGCGGTGACCAGCTCAAAGTAGGTGAGCGCCGCGTCGGGGTCCACGCCCAACTCGGGGTTGGCCTCGGCCCAGGCGGTGCGGGCCTCGGAAAGCTCGTTCAGGAGGGCCGTGAGGTCGGCGTCGGCGATGTCTTCGCCGCCCACCGTGATGCGCTCGTTCACCGCTTGCAGGTGCGGCGAGATGGTGGTGGCCACCCGGTAGCCGGCGTGGCCCAGGATGTGCGCCACCATGCGCACCACGCTGCCCTTTCCGTTGGTGCCGGCCACATGCACCACCGGGCAGCGCAGGTGGGGATCGCCCAGGAAGTGCAAGAAGCTGCGCATGCGCTCGAGGCCCAGACGGACGCCGAAGCGCGACAGCCGGCTCAGCAGCGGGTGCTCGGTCACACCCGATCCAGCAGCAGGCGGAGGCTGCGGGCCAGCATGCTGCGCAGCTCGCCGCGAGGCACGATGTCGTCGATCATGCCGTGTTCGAGCAGGTACTCGCTGGTTTGAAAGCCCGGCGGCAAGGCAGCGCCGATGGTCTGCTCGATGACCCGCGGCCCCGCGAAGCCCACCAGCGCGTTGGGCTCGGCGAAGATGAGGTCGCCCAGCATCGCGAAGCTGGCCGCCACGCCGCCGGTGGTGGGGTTGGTGAGGATCGAGATGTAGGGCATCTTCGCTTCGTCGCGCAGCCGGGCCAGCGCCGCCGAGGTCTTGGCCATCTGCATGAGCGAGAGCACGCCCTCTTGCATACGCGCCCCGCCGGAGGCCGAGATGATGATCGCCGGCTGGCGCAGATGCAGCGCGCGCTCGATCTGGCGGGTGATCAGCTCGCCCACCACCGAGCCCATCGACCCGCCCATAAAGGCGAAGTTGAAGCTGCCGATCTGCACGGGGATGCCGTCGATACGGGCCGCGCCGGCGACGTAGGCGTCGTTTTCGCCGGTGGCGGCGATGGTGCGGGTGAGGCGGCTGCTGTAGCTCTTGGAGTCGACAAAGCCGAGCGCGTCGACCGGGGCCAGCCCAGCGTCAAAGCGCTCGAAGCTGTCGGCGTCGACGAGGAGCTGCAGGCGATCGCGGTAATCCACCGGCATGTGGTGGCCGCAGCGCGGACAGACCTGGCAGGTGGTGGCGAGGTGCTCTTTGTAGAGGACCTCTTTGCAGGCCGGGCAGCGGACCCAAAGCTGCTCGACAACCTCGCGGGGGCGCGGCCGGCTCTGGAGCTCGGGCGGCGCCTGCTCGAACCAGCGGGAGCTGCCAGCGTCGCCGTCGGGGGCGCGGGGGATGGGGGCGCGTTCTTCAGGCATGGGCCCGGCTTAGCCTGCCTCTTCGCGGCGGGCATCCCCTCCCCTCTTCGGTGTAGAGTGCCTCGCGGAGACCCCGATGCGCCCAGCCTTCCTCCTGCTCCTCCTCCCTGCCTGCGCCGCCACTCCCGCCGACCTCGCCGCGCAGGAGGCGCCCGCCGCCACCGCCAGCGAGTTGGAGGTGAGCCCCACCCTGCTCGACTTCGATGAGGTGCAGGTAGGCGAGGTCGCCGAAGAGCTGATCAGCGTGCGCAACACGGGGCAGGGCGCCGGATCGGTCACCCTCGCCGTGGAGGGCACCCTGGCGGTGGCCTTCTCCTTGGAGCCCTACAGCGCCACCATCGAGCCGGCGACCCACGAGAACTTCACCCTGGTCTTCGCCCCGGAGGGCTGGGGCGATCACACCGTCGAGGTGGTGGTGGCCACCACCGCCGGCGAGGAGATCGATCGGGTGCTCGTCGAGTCGCGGGTGGTGGCCGACTGAGTCTGTTCAGGTGAGCAGGGCGCCCTCGGCCTCCAGGGCATCCACCACCGCCGTGTGCAGGGCCGGTCGCAGGGCCCGAAAGGCCTGGTAGCGCGGCGAGAGCGGCGCGTTTGGCACGGCCCCGCCTTCAATCTCGGGGTGCACCCGGTTGCTCAGCAGCACCACCGCCACCCCCGACCGCGGCGCCGTCCAGATCGAGCAGCCGGTAAAGCCAAGGTGGCCCACCCCATCGAGGGGCCAGCGCGGCCCGGCGGAGCAGGCCCCCGGCGTCACCCCATCCCAGCCCAGGCGGTGGCTCCCCGGCCCCGGCGCCGAGAAGGCCTCCTGCACCAAAGCGGGCTCCAGCACGCGGGCCTCGCCGGCCCAGGACCGCAATTGCACGGCCACCGCCGCCGCCACGCCGCGCACCGAGCCAAAGAGGCCGGCGTGGGGCGCGATCCCGCCCATCGCCGCGGCGTTGAGATCGTGGACATGGCCCACCACCACCTGCCCGCGGGCCGGACAGTCCTCGGTGGCCGCCGCCTCGGGCCAGCCCCAGCGCAGGTCGAGGTGGGCCGGGGCGCGCACGAAGCGCTCCCAGAGCCGATCGAGGCGGTCGCCCCCCGCCCGTTCGAGCAGCTCGCCCAGGAGCAGAAAGCCGAGGTCGGAGTAGCGGTGGCGCTGCCCCGGCGGGGCCTCCAGCGGCGCGCTGCGGGCGAGCTGGCTCATCCGCGACCGCGCCACCGCCGAGCCCCAGGTGTGGCCCTCGGCCTCGATCGTCTGCCAGAGCGGCGCCCAGGCCGGCAGGCCGCTGCTGTGCTGGAGCAGGTGGCGGGCCGTCACGCCCGCCGGCGCGTCGGGGATCCAGTCGGTGACCGGCGCGTCGAGGGAGAGCAAGCCCTGGCCCACCATCGCGAGGCAGAGCGGCGTGGTGCCCAGCACCTTGGTGAGGCTGGCCAGATCCCAGGCCGTGTCGGGGCGCACCGGGCGCCGGCGGGGGCGCAGCTCGGCCTGGCCGCGGGCGGCGAAGAAGGCCTCGCGCTCCGGCGTGCGCACCACCATCGCCACCCCGGCGAAGAGGCCCTGCTCCAGTCCCTCATCGAGGAGGCGGTCAACGGTTTGCCACATCGAGGCCCCCTTCGTGCAGGCGGGCCTGGGCGCCCAACGAAAAACAGTGGTTTTCGCGGCCGTGCCCGACGGGGAGGCCCACCACCACGGGCACACCGAGGGGTTGCAGCACCTCGATCAACATGTCTTGCACCGTCCAGTCCGCCCCTGCTGGCGGCGCGCAGCCGGTGAGCTCTCCCACCGCCACGCCCACGACCCCGTCGAGGGCGCCGCTCGCCTGGAGCTGGCGGAGCAGCCGGTCGATCTTGTAGGGCGGCTCGCCGATGTCCTCGATGAGGAGGATGGAGCCGGCCGCCTGCAGGGCGTGGGGCGTCCCGCAGAGCGAGGCCAGTACGCAGAGGTTGCCGCCCAGCACCGGCGCCTCGACCGCTTCGGTGGGCCCGCAGAGCCAGCGCCCCGGCAGGCGGCTCGGGGCCCCGGCCATCCAGGCTTGGAGGGCGCGCTGGCTGGCCTCATCGACGCCATCGGCGAGGCTGTGCAGCACCGGCGCGTGGACCGGCCGGCCCCGTCGACCCAGGGCGCAAAAGAGGGCCGTGGCGTCGGAGAAGCCGAAGATGGGCCGCTGATCGATCGAATCGAGGGGCAGGCTCGCGAGGAGCTGGGCCGTGCCCGAGCCGCCGCGGCCAAACCAGACGGCGTCGATGTCTGGCGCGGTGAGCGCCCAGCGCAGATCGGCGAGGCGGGCCTCGCGATCGCCGGCGAAGTAGCGGTGGCGCTGCCCCAGGGCGGCCCCTGGCACCGGCACGAGCCCCCAGTCGGAGATCAGGGCCATGCCGGCGGCGAGGCGGGCCGGATCGGGGATCCCGGCGGGGGTAACGACAGCGACACGGGCGCCAGCGGGCAACATCGGTCCTCCAAGCGGCGAAGCGCGGGCCCGCTGGCTATCCGGTCGCCATGTGGTCTCGCATCCACCTCTGCTGCCTGCTGGCCTGCTCGGCCCCCGACGGCCTGCCCCCCCAGGAGCGCGGCCCCGAGCCCGCTCCCGAGGCGCCTGCCCCTCCGCTGCCGCCCCCAGGGCCCCTCCCGGCAGAACCCGCACCCGCGCCGCTCCCGCCCCGGCCCACCGGTCCGAGCCCCTCGCTCCAGCCCACCGCCGCCGATGCCCTGCCCGAGGCCCCCTTCACCGCCTGGACGGCGCGGGCCCCCCTCACCCTGGTGGCCCCCGGCGGCGCCTCGCTCGGCCGCATCGAGGCCCTCGGCGTGCGGGTCGACGTGGTGCAGGCCCTCGACGCGCGCCTGCGGGTGGTCTGCGTGGGCTGCCGCGGCCCCCTGCGCGACGTCGAGGGCTGGCTCCCCCAGGGCACCGTGCGGGCGGCGGGCGACCCGGGTGGCAGCGAAGATCCGCTGGTGGCCGGCCTCCGCACCCGCGCGAGCCTCGCCGGAAAAGGGGTAGACGCCGATGCCTTCTGCGGCCTGCTCGATCAGGGCTTCGCCTGGAGCGGCGCCCAGGCCACCTGGTCGGCCGACGGCGGCCTGCTGCGCCTGACCTACGATGGCCAGCGCTGGGTGGAGGAGGCCCGAGCGGCCCCGGTGGCCGACCCCCGGCCGCGTAGCTGCCAAAGCGCCGGGCTGCGGGGCCGACCCCCGGGCCCAACCCGTTAAGACCGCCTTCCGAGGTGCTGCTTGTTGCTCAGCTCCCTGCATGGAAATCGCCAGAAGCTCGACGGCGGCGCGATGTTTGGCAATGCGCCCCGCGCCCTGTGGTCGCGCTGGGCCCCGCCCGACGCCCAGAACCGCATCGACCTCGCCTGCCGCTGCCTGCTCGTCGAAGAGGCGAGCGGCCGTCGGGTGCTGCTCGAGGCCGGCATCGGCGCCTTCTTCGACCCGGCCAGCAAGGAGCGCTTTGGCGTGGTGGAGCCCGGCCACGTGCTGCTCGACAACCTCGCGGCGCTCGGCCTGAGCGACGCCGACATCGACGTGGTGGTGCTCTCCCACCTGCACTTCGACCACGCCGGCGGTCTGCTCAGCGCCTGGTCGGCCGACGAAGCGCCCCGGCTGCTCTTTCCCCGGGCCCGCTTCCTGGTGAGCGCGGCGGCCTGGCAGCGGGCCTTGGCGCCCCACAGCCGCGATCGGGCGAGCTTCATCCCCATCTTGCACACCCTCCTCCAAGAGAGCGGCCGGCTCGACATCGTCGGCGAGGAGGGCCTGGGCGCGCACCTGGGCCCCGGCTGGCGCGGCCACCTCTCCGAGGGCCACACCCCCGGCCTGCTGCTCACCGAGGTGCCTGCCCCCGGCGGCCCCGTGCTCTTCGCCGGCGACCTCATCCCCGGCGCCCCCTGGGTCAACAAGGCGATCACCATGGGCTACGACCGCTTCCCCGAGCGCCTGATCGACGAGAAAGAGGCCCTGCTCGACGATCTCATCGCCAGAGGCGGCCGGCTCTTCTTCACCCACGACCCGGCCCTGGCGCTGTGCCGTGTGGGGCGCGACGCGCGCGGCCGCACCGAGGCGATCGAGGGCCGGGCCGCCCTGCTGCGGGAGGCCTGCTGATGCCTTCGCCCTGGGACCAGGCCCTGCACAACCTGCGCGATCGCCTCGACGAAGACCTGCTCCCCGGCCTCTACACCCTGGCCTCGCTGCCCACCGCCACCCTGCGCGCCGAGCTGGTGGCCGCCGGGCTGCCCTTCGTCGACGACGAGAAGATCGAGCAACCCTCCGCCGAGGCCCTGGAGGCCGCCGGCCGCCAGCTCGTCGAAGAGGCCGCCGAGCAGGCCAGCCTACGCGGCGGGCTTGGCGCGGCCTTCGGCCTCCTCGGCATCCCCCCCGAGGTGGTGGCCGCCCTGGTGATGAACCTGCGCCTCGCCCAGCGCCTCGCCGTGCTCTACGGCCACGACCCCGAGACCGACGCCGGAAAGCTGCTGCTGCTGCGGGCCTTCGCCACCAGCCTCCACCTGGAGCTGCCCCAGCAGGGCCAGCTCGCCCTGCGGGTCCACGAGCTGCGCAGCCTCACCCAGGCGCCCATCCAGGTGATCGACCGCGCCCCCCTGGCCGAGGCCCTGGCCCTGCGCGCCGTCGTCAGCCTCGCCCGCCGCCTGACCGCGGTGATCCCGGTGATCGGTGCTGGTCTGGGCGCCTGGGCGGCGCGGCGCAGCCTGCGGGAGCGCGGCGAGCGCATGCGACAGGTGCTCGCCCGGGCCAGCGAGGCCCCCCTGCGCCTCACCGGGCCGGCCGAAGAGGCGCTTGAGCTGCCGTCGCCCGGTGGACGAACCAGCGCCCCGCGCTAATGGGGCCCGCGCACGAGGTCTTCATGTCGCCCTTTACATCGGTCGCACAGCTGGTCCGCTGGTCGCCGCTCCAGCCCGGGGAGCCCGCTCCCAAGCTCTCCCTCACCGCCGATGAGGGCACCTGGATCCGCTTGCCGGACTTCAAGGGCCACATCAACGTGCTGCTGGTCTTCTTCCGCTCGATGTCCGACGACGCCACCGACGCTTGGCTCAAGGACATCCAGCGCAACCGCCAGCGCTTTGAAGACCTGGAGACCGCGGTCTTCGGCGTCTCGACGGCGCGCACCGACAAGCTGCGCGAGTACCGCTCCAGCCTGGGTCTGGAGTTCTTCCTCCTCTACGATCCGCTCGCCGTCGACTCTCGCGCCTTCCGCTGCTCGGGGCGCCTTCGGCCGGTGATCAAAGACAACGTGGTGCTGGTGGGCAAAGACGGCCTCGTCATCGAGGCCTGGCGCGGCCAGCCCAACGCCGAGACCCTCCTCGCCGCCGTCGCCCGCGCCCAGGGCGTCACCCTGGAGCCGGTGGCGCCGGTGGCCTCCGCCCCCAGCGAGGTGCGCAGCCCCGGCAAGCCCGCCGCCGAGGTCAAGCATGTCGACGCCCCGGCCGCCGTCGCGCTGCTCCAGGCCAAGGACAGCCCCTACCTGCTGCTCGATGTGCGCACCCTGTCGGAGTTCGAGGCCGATCACGCCCCGGGCGCCATCCACGTGCCGGTCGACGAGCTGCCCCACCGCTACCAGGAGCTCGGCCAGACCTCGCACATCATCTGCCTCTGTCAGGCGGGCAGCCGCTCGGCCGCCGCGGCGGAATTCCTGACCAGCATCGGCGGCACGCACATTGTGAACGTGTTGGGTGGCATGAGCAGCTGGTCGGGCGACCGCATCACGGGCGGGCGCGCTACGCCCTAAACCTACCCCTGGCGTTCGCGGAGGCCCGATGCGGCTCCTCACCCTCAGCCTGGTCTTGAGCGATGGGCTGATCCCTGGCGAGCGGCCGGCCGCGATCGAGGCGGTGGTCCGCGGCGCCTGGCTGCCTCTCTTCGAAGCCCTCTCCCAGGCGCCCGGGATCCGCGCCGCCGCCGCCCTCTCCGGCACCGCCCTCGCCTACGCGATGGCCGAGGTGCCTGCGCTGGTGCGGCTGATCGGCGAGCTCGCCCAGCGCGGCCAGGTGGAGCTGCTCACGACTGCCCAAGGGGCCGGCGCCCTGTCGCTGCTGCCCGAGCGCGACGCCTTGGCGCAGGTGCTGGCCCAACAGACCCAACTGCGCGAGGTCGCCGCCGTGCCGATCCGCGGGCTGTGGGCCGGCAGCGCCACTTGGAACCCGGCCCTCCCCGCCTTGATGGCCCGGGCGGGGCTGCTCTACACCTTCGCCGACGCCGGCCTCTTCGCCGCGGCGGGCCTGCCCGAGGCCTCCCTCGGCGGCTGGTACCTCACCGACCGCGCAGGGGTCACGGCCGGGCTCTTCCCCCTCGATCGGCGCCTGCCGGCCTGGTTCCCCGAGGGCAACCTCGCCGAATTGGGCGCCGCCCTGCACCAGCTCGCCCAGGTCGGCGGCCGGCAGATCACGGTGCCCCTACGCGTGGAGGCCCTCGGCGCCCTGCCCGGCTCCCAGGCCCACTGCTGGACCGGCGACAAGCCCTGGATGCCGCGGCTGCTGCGCATGGTGGCCCGCAACGCCGGCTGGCTGAAGACCACGGTGCCCTTCCTGGCCTTTGACCGCCTGCCGCCCGTCGGCCGCGCCTGGCCCTTGAACGGCAGCCACCCCGAGCTCGGCGCCCTGGCCCTCCCCGCCGCCTCGAGCCGCGCCCTGATGCTGGCCCACGAGCTCGATCTGGCCTCACCCCGCGCCCAGTCCTGGCAGCCGCCGGTGATTGGCCCGCCGGTGGAGATGCTGCTCGCCCGCCGCGACGAGGCCAACCGCCTGCACAAGGCCACCCTGCGTCTGAGCGCCGCCCTGCACGCCCAACGCAAAGAGGGCCCGCGCAGCGAGCTGCTCGAGGGCGCCGCCCAGCAGCTCCTCCGCGCCCTGCCCGAGGCCCTGCTCGGCCCGCTGATCGCCCGGTCTGACCTGCGCGCCGCGGCCTGGCGCGCCTTGTCCGAGGTGGAGCGCGCCCTGGTCGTGCACAGCGGCGATCGCAGCCTGCGCCACGAGGTGGTCGACGCCGACTGCGACGGCCAGCCCGAGATCATCGCCAGCAACCCAGCGATGAGCCTCGTCCTGCGCCCGGCCACCGGCGGGGTGCTCTCCGAGTGGAGCCTCTTCGGCGTCGGCAATGTGGTGAACACCTTCACCCGCATCGAGGAGCGCTGGTTCGACCTCCTCGCCGATTCGGCCGCCGATCTGCCGGAGATCGAGGAGGACTGGACCGAAGAGGTGCCGCCCCCGCCGCCGCCCCCCAGCGAAGAGGACAGCGAGCCCTGGAGCGTGCCCCCCGAGGCCCTGGCGAGCCCGCCCGAGCTGGCGTCGCCGATCGCCGTAGAGCCCGGCCTGCTGCGCCTCTTGAGCGCCGATCGTCACAAGCGGGTGGCCCTGCACGACCGCTTCCTCGGCCCCGAAGCGACCCTGCAAAACGCGGCGATGGGCCAGCAGCCCGAGGTCGGCGACTTCGTCGATCAGCCCTACCGCGTCGACCGCATCGATCGCCTCGAAGAGGGCGACCTGCGCGTGGTGCTGGCCCGCGAGGGCGCTGTGGCCCTGGGCGAGCGCCACGGCCTCGTGCAGATGGTGAAGACCTTCCTGCTGCACCGCAGCGAGCCCCTGATGCAGGTGAGCTGGGAGCTGTCCAACCGCTCGGCCGATCCGCTGCGCACCCGCTTTGCCGTCGAGCTCAACTTCAACGTCGACGGCAGCCTCGCCCCCGAGCGCAGCCTCTTCGTCGCCGGCCCAGGCATGCTGCCCCTGCACAGCCCCGGCGAGCAGGCGGCGGTCAGCGATCTGGCCCTGCTCTACCCCGACCTCGGCCTGCAGCTCCGCCTGCGGGCCGGCGGCGCCCCCACCCTGTGGCACTTTCCCCTCGCCGCGCCGGCGCTCGGCCCCGACGGCATTTACGCCGCCCCCCAGGGACACAGCCTCCTCCTCGTGTGGGAGCTGCACCTGTGGGGCAATGAGAAGAAGACCATGAACCTCGCCCTGCGCGCCGTGAAGCGATGAAGCGCGGCCAGTACCTCCTCGTGCTCCACGCCCACATGCCCTATGTGATGGCGCACGGCCGCTGGCCCCACGGCGAGGTCTGGCTCTACGAGGCCGCCGCCGAGGTCTACCTGCCCCTGCTCCAGGTCATCGACGAGCTGGTGGCGGCCGACATCCCCTGCCCCATCACGCTGGGCCTCACCCCCATCCTGCTGGAGCAGCTTCGCAGCCACACCTTCCGCGAGGGCTTCTCGGCCTACCTCGAAGACCGCCTGCGCCGGGCCCGCGACGACCAGGGCACCCCCGTGCTCGCCCCCCTGGCCCGGGCCTGGGAGCACCACTTCGAGGCGCTGCGCGCCCGCTGGGACGCCATTCACGGCGACAACGTCGGCGCCTTCGCTGCCCTCGCCGCGGCCGGCCACATCGAGCTGCTCGGCGGCTTCGCCACCCACGGCTACGCGGCCCTGCTCAAGCACGACAGCATGATCCACGCCCAGCTCGAGCTGGGCCTGCGCACCAGCGAGCGGCACCTCGGCCGGCGGCCCAAGGGGATCTGGCTGCCGGAGTGCTCCTTCCGCCCCGAGGGCCCCTGGCGGGTGCCGGCCCTCGGCCGCGAAGAGCACCAGCGGCGCGGCGTCGACCGCATCCTCGAAGAGCACGGCGTCAGCCACTTCTTCGTCGAGGCCGGCCTCGTGATGGGCGCGCGCAGCGAGGGCCTCGTAGAGGCCTCGGGCTTTCGCAAGGTCGACTGGGAAGAGGCCACCCGCTACCCCGGCCGCGGCTGGCGCAGCGTGCTGCAGCCCCATCGGGTGGGCTCCCACGGCGGCCCCTCCGCCGTCGCCGCCTTCGCCCGCCACCCGGCCCTCTCCGAGCGGGTCTGGTCGGCCGAGGTCGGCTACCCCGGCGACGGCGCCTACCTGGAGTTCCACAAGCGCAAGGACGGCGACGGGCTGCGCTACTGGCGGGTGACCGATCGCAAGGCCGGCCTCGGCGAGAAGCTGCTCTACGACCCCGCCCTGGCCGAGGCCTCCCGCTGGCGCGACGCCGACGACCTCGCCCGCCGCATCGCCACCGAGCTGGCCCACTTCCACACCTGGGCCGAGCCCGAGGGCGTGGTCACCACCACCTTCGACGCCGAGCTCTTTGGCCACTGGTGGTTTGAGGGGCCCGCCTTTCTGCGCTCGCTCTTTCAGAAGCTGCACCAGCACAATCAGGTGCGCGCGCTCACCGCCGAACAGAGCCTCGCCAGCACGCCGCCCGACAAGGTGGCCTGGCTGCCCGAGGGCAGTTGGGGCGCCGGCTCCGACCACCGCGTGTGGCTGAACGAACAGACCCAGTGGATGTGGGAGGCGCTCTACCGGGCCGAAGATCGCTTCCTGGGCCTGCGCTGGAGCGTGAGCAAGGCGCGCAACAAGCGGGCCCGCGAGCTGATGGTCGTCGCCGCCCGTGAGCTGCTGCTGCTCCAGGCCAGCGACTGGCCCTTTGTGATCCGCACCGGCGGGGCGGTGGACTACGGCTTTCGGCGCTTTTGCGGGCACCTCGACCGCTTTGACAACGCCTGTACGCTTGCGCAGGAGGCCCTCGACGGCCAGCGCACCAGCCCCCTCGCCAGCCTGCGCCTGCGCGAAGGGTTGGCCAGCGACGCGGTCTATGCCGAGATCGACCTGGGCCTTTGGCAGGGGTAGACGGCGGCGAGGCCTCCTGATAGGGCTTGCAGGATCCCCCCCCCTACCGCAGGTGCCCGGATGGTTCACCTCCTGCTGATGCTCCTCTTCGCGCTCGGCTGCGCCAAGAAGGACTACGCGCCGATGGCGATGGCCGAAAACAGCCCCTACGGCGGGGCCGAAGACGCTGAAGGCGAGGTCATGGCAGTCGCGGCGGCGGTGAGCCGCGCGCCCATGCGGGACGAGTCCGCCCCTCGGCCGCGGATGCCCTCTCCCGCGCCCCGCGCAGCCGGCGCGCCGGCGCCTCCCCCGCCGCCTCCGCCGCCGCCGCCGAACGGGGCGCCGCCGGCCCCCGAGGCGCCCCCCGCCACCGAGGCCCCGGCCGCCGCCCGCATGGTCCACTACGAGGGCTGGGCCCGCCTGCGCGTCGACGATCCCGAGGCCGCCGTCAACGCCCTCGCCGGCCTCGCCAAAGAGACCGGCGGCTTCGTCGAGCAGTCCAGCCAGAGCCGGGTCACCCTGCGCGTCCCCGTGGCCCAGTTTGAGGCCGCCTTCGCCAAGGCCCTCTTGCTCGGCGCCGTGGTCGACAAGAGCATCCAGGCCGAAGACGTCACCGAGGCCTTCACCTCGGTGGAGCTGCGGGCCCGCACCGCCCGCATGACCCGCGACCGCCTGATCGCCCTGCTGGCCAAGGCCAACTCCGAAGAAGAGAAGCTGCGCCTGCTGGCCGAGCTGCAGCGCGTCAGCGAAGAGCTCGACCGCCTCGAAGCCTCGATGAAGCACCTGTCGGCCCTGGCCGCGCTCAGCCGCATCACCGTGCAGCTCGACCCCCGCCGGCCCATCGACCTGCGCGCCGCCGGCGCCGACGTGGCAGCGCTCTCCTGGATCCGTCAGCTCTCGCCCTTCCACCGGGCCGTGGCCGAGGGCGGCAAGCCGCTGCTGATCGACGTTCCGCCCCAGATGATCCGCCTCGACGCCCGCCCCCACCTCATCGCCGAGGGGGCCGACGGCGCGCGCCTGTGGAGCAGCCGGCAAGACAACACGCCCGTGGGCGACGCCGCCTTCTGGGCCACCGCCATCGAGCAACGCCTGGGCCCCGAGTTTCAGAGCGTTACCCGCGGCACGGTGGGCGACTACACCACCCTGCGCTTCCTCGACCGCTCCGATCAGCCCTACGTCTACGTCATCGCCCTGCGGGTCGACGGCAAGCGCCTGCACCTCGTCGAGCTGTACCTGCCCACGCTGGCCCACGAGGGCCGCTACGCCGAGGCCTTCGCCCAGGCCCTCACCGGGAGCCGCGCATGATCCCGCTCCTCCTCTGGCTGGTGGCGCTGGTCTCCGCCGCGAGCACCACCCAGGTCACCGCCGCAATGAGCCTGCAGGTCGACGACCGCGACGCCGCCACCGCGCACCTCATCGAGGCCGCCCGCTCCAGCGGCGGCTGGTTCAGCGCCCTCGGCCCCACCACCCTGATCCTGCGGGTGCCGGTAGACCAGGTCGAGCCCCTGATGCTGCGCGTCGCCGCCGAGGGCCGGGTGGTGGAGCGCAGCATCCAGCGCCAGGACCACAGCGCCGAGCTCACCGAGCTGAAGACCCGCCTGCAGTCGCGCACCGAGATGTTGACCCGCTACCAGGAGGTGCTGGTGAGCGCCCGGGCCGACGCGGTGGTGATGGTGGAGTCGCAGGTCACGAGCCTCATCGCCGAGATCGAGGGCCTCACCGGCCGCATCCGCGCCCTCGAACACCTCGCGGAATTCGGCGTGGTGTCGCTCAGCTTCGAGTTCCGCGATCGAAAGGCGCCGGCTCCGCTGGGCACCGCCAGCTTCCCCTGGATGAACCACCTGTCGGGCGCCGGGCTGCTCGACGCCTTCCGCACCGATCGCCCCCTGCCCGGAAAGCGCGCCCGCGGCCTCGTCCTCACCTTGCCCGACGGCTTCGCCCCCTTCCCGCGCACCCAGGGCCACCGCGCCACCAACCCAGCTGGCGTGGTCTACGCCGCCCGCGCCTTTCGCACCCGCCAGCCGGCCGACCTGCCCTTTTGGAGCGAGGCCCTGCGCAACCAGCTCAAGAAGGCCGGCTACACCGTGATCTCCGAGCAGCCGCTCGGCGTCGATGGCCTGTCCGCCACCCGCTTTGAGCTGTCGGCCCCGGCCGGCCCCATCGATCTGCGGTGGTCGGTGGTGCTGATCGTCGACGGCAAGCGGGTGCTGGTGGTGGAGGCGGCCGGCGAGCAGGCGGCCTACGCCCGGGCCGAGGCCGCCGTGCAGGCCAGCCTGCAAAGCCTGCGCCTGTGATCGCCCTGCTCACGGGCCTGCTTTGGGCCCTGGAGATCACCGAGCGCCCCCTGCCCTGGAGCGCCGAGCGGCAGGCGCTCACCCTCGACTACCTGCGCGAACACACCGATCCGGCCGCCCAAAGCGTGGAGATGGCGCCCCAGGTGGTGGTGCTGCACTGGACCGCCGGGCCCAGCGCCGAGGCCGCCTTCTCCACCTTCGCGCCGGCCCGCCTCGCCGGCCGCCCCGAGCTGCAGAAGGCCGGCGCCCTCAACGTGGGCGCGCACTTCGTCGTCGACCGCGCCGGCGCCGTCTTTCGCCTGGCGCCCGAGACCCGGGTGCTGCGCCACTGCATCGGCCTCAACCATGTGGCCATCGGCGTCGAGAACGTGGGCGGCGGCCGCTACGGCGACCTGACACCGGCCCAGGCGGCGGCCAACATCGCCCTGGTGCGCGACCTCGCCGCCCGCTTTGCGCTCACCCACCTGATCGGCCACCACGAGGCGAGCCGCCTGCGCGGTCAGCCACCCTATGTGGAGCGCGTCGCGGGGTACACCAACGAGAAGGCCGACCCCGGCGACGCCTTCATGGCCGCCGTGCGCGCCGGCACCGCCGACCTCGGCCTGCGCGGGCCCCCCTGAGCGACGATCAGCGCCGGATCGAGAAGCCGATGCCGCTCTGCTCGCCGTAGCCCGAGGTGGTGATGGAGTAGGAGACGCCCAGGCTGATGGCCTGCAGATCGAGGGTGGCGCCGGTCTGGTAGGTGAACTCGCGGCCAAAGCCAAAGCGGTCCTCCTCGCTCCAGTCGACTTCGGGCACCAGCTCATCCGAGGCGAAGTAGAAGGCCGGCTCGAGGCCGCCGTAGACGGTGAGCACCGCCACCTTGATCTGGGCGATCACCGGCCAGGACATGCCCACCGTGGGGTCGAGGCTGTACTTGGCGTCGTCGACGGTGAAGCTGTACTTTTCCCAGAAGAGGTCGGGGCCGGTCTGCACGCCGACGAACTTCCACCAGGGGCCCATGAAGCTGCCCACGCGCACCTCGGGGCCCTGCAGACCGCCGCCGAAGAGGTACTCGCCGCGCACCCGGCTCATGCCCGTGAGGAAGGGGTCTTCTTTCTCCTGCCAGTAGCGCAGGCCCGCCTGGGCACCGAGGCCGATCGACACCGCCGGCTCACCGCCGGCCCCGGTAAAGACGCTGGCGCCAGCGACGGGCAGCACGAAGGGCTTCTTGTCCCAGGCCACCGCCTCGCCGGGCGGCTTGTCCGGGCGCGGCGCGGGGCGCACGTCGGTCGGGTCGCCCTCGTCGGCGGGCGGCGCCTCGGGGGGCGGCTCTTCTTCGGGGGTCTGGGCCTGGGCGACGCAGAGGGCGAGCAGGGCGAGCAGCATGGTGGCACCTTCGTCTTCAGGGGTGAGCGCGCAGCCAGGTGTCGGACTCGGCCTTGGCGATTCGCTCGCGGGTGCGCCCGGCCAGGGCGGCGTCGAGGGGGCTCAGTTGCTGCAGGGCCGCCTCGGCCTCGGCGACCTCGCCCTGCCAGGCGTGGGCCAGGGCCAGCAGCGCCAGCGCCTCGGCGAGGTGTGGCGAGTCGCCGAACTCCTTCACGAGGCCGCCAGCCCGCCCCTCCACCCCGCGCCAGGCCTCGCGCTGGGCGTAGAACTGGGCGGTAAGCAGCTCTTTGCGGGCGAGGCGGTCGCGCAGCTCGCTCAGCTTCTCGGTGACCTCAGCCTGGTGCTCGCTCTCGGCGAAGCGAGCCTCAAAGCCCGACCAGGCGTTGACCGCCTGCTCGGTGGTGGTCTGGTCGCGGCCGGCGATGCGGGGCGCCTCTTTGTACAGCGAGAGCCCCACCCGGTAGACGACGTAGTCGAGGTCGGCGTGGCGGGGGTGCATGCGCATGAAGTCTTCGTAGGCGAGGCGCGCCTGGGCCCAGTCGTTCTTCATGTAGTAGACGTCCGCGATCGCAAGCTCCGCCTTGATCGCGTAGGGATCATCGCGGTGGAAGTTGCGGATGCGCGTGAACTGGTCGAGGGCCTTGGTGAAGAAGCGGCGCTCGAGGTAGCGCTGGCCGAGCTCGTACTCCTCCTGCACCGTCAGCTTCTTGCGGGCCGCCTCGGCCGGAGAGGCGCCGAGCCCCATCCACAGGAGCGCGAGGGCGGCGAGCAGGCGGGCGGGCCGCAGCACAGCAGACATGGAGAACCTCAACACGGGCAGCCCCCCTAGCGTGCCGGGCCGCCCCGGGTCAACGGGTGGCGAGCGGGAAGCCTCCCCTATACGAGGATTCTGAGGGCCACGCGGGCCCGCCGCCCGGAATCTCGACCATGGCGCCACCTCCCCCCAGCCCCTCCGAACGCCTCGCCGCCATCCGCCGCCCGCCGCCACGACCCGATCCAGGCCCCGGGCGCGCCTGGGTAGTCCTGGCCTTCCTCTGCGGCGTTGGCGTCGCGGTGGCCCTCAACGCCCGCGGCTCGCGCCCCGAAGCCGCGCCTGCCGAGGCCCCGCCCCCACCCGGCGCCGAGCTGGCCGCCGCCGCCGAGCCGGCCCCGGTCACCGATCCGGCCCGCCGCACGCCGGTGGTCGAAGCGGTGGCCAAGGTGGCGCCCTCGGTGGTGTCGATCTCCACCGAGAGCCCGGTCAGCGGCACCTTTGGAGTCCGGCGCGCCGGCGGCGTGTCGTCCGAAGCGGGGTCGGGGGTGGTGATCGACGCCCGGGGCTTCATCCTCACCAACGCCCATGTGGTTGAGCAGGCCGCGCGCCTCACCGTCTCCTTCGCCGACGGCACCAGCCTGCGCGCCCAGGTCGCTGGCCTCACGCCGGAGCTCGACCTCGCCGTGCTGCGGGTGGAGAGCCAAACCACGCTCACCCCGGCGCCGATCGGGCTCAGCGCCGACCTCCTCTTAGGCGAGCCGGTCATCGCCATCGGCAACCCCTTTGGCCTCGGTCACACCGTCACCACCGGCGTCATCAGCGCCCTGTCTCGCCCGCTGGAGACCAACACCCGGGTCTACCAGGACTTCATCCAGACCGACGCCAGCATCAACCCCGGCAACTCCGGCGGGCCGCTGCTCAACGCCAAGGGCGAGCTCATCGGCATCAACACCGCCATCCGCGCCAACGCCGAGGGCATCGGCTTCGCCATCCCGGTCGACCGGGCGATGAAAGTGGCCCGCGACCTGATGGACCTCGGCGCCGTGCAGATCCCCTGGCTCGGCGTCAGCATCGAAGACGTCCACCTGCAGATCGGCCGACGCATGGTGGTCTTGCCGCGGGTGGTCGAGGTCTTTCCCGGCACCGGAGGCGCTGCCGCCGGCCTGCAGCCGGGCGACCTCCTCCTCAGCGCCGGCGAGAAGGCCCTGCAAGGCCGCGGCGACCTCAACGCCTGGCTGGCCACCCGCCCCGCCGCCGAGGCCGTGCCCCTCTCGGTGCGCCGGGCCGAGCAGAGCCTGCCGATCACCGTGGCCCCCACCGCCGTCACCCCCGCCCAGGTCGACGCCATCCTCGGCGGCAAGGTCGGCCTGCGCGTAGAAGACCGCGCCGGCGCCGTGGTCATCACCGCCATCCTGCCCCAGAGCCCGCTGGCCGGCTCGCCCTTCCGGCCCGGCGACCGCATCGCCCTGATCGACGGCACGCCGGTGACCAGCACCGAAGTGCTGCGCGCCCGCTTGACGGAGGCCCGAAGCGCGCACAAGCGAGAGGTCACCCTGACCATCGCACGCGGCGACCATGGGTTAGCCGTCCGCCTCCTCATCTGACCGCGCAGGAGCCCCCTATGCCCCAGCCCACCTCCGAGAACCCCCACCGCCACGGCACCGACGACCTGCCCTGCTCCTTCGCGCAGTTCCTCGTGAGCATCGGCAGCTCGGCCCTGGTGCACCTGGGCGAACTGGCCGACCCCGGCACCGGCGCCCGCACAGTCGACCTCGTGGTGGCCAGCCACTCCATCCAGGTGCTCGAAGTGCTGAAGCGCAAGACCGCCGGCAACCTCGACGCCGATGAGTCCCAGCTCCTGGATGCGCTGCTGCGCGATCTCCACGAGAAGTACGCCGCGGCCCGTGGTTGACATCCGCGCGAAACCGGGAGTACCCTCGCCGCCGATCCCTGATGGAGGACATCATGAACAGCAAGACCTGGACCCTGGCGCTGTGTACCCTGCTGGCCGCGTGCGGCGGTGACAAAGAAGGCGACACCAGCAATGTGACCGACGGTGAGAGCGACGGCTCCGAGAGCTGCGAGATCTCGGCCACCCCCTTCCCCGCCGACGGCGAGGCCGACGCCTTCTACCGCACCTCGGTGGAGTTCACCCTCGACGGCGCCGACGCCACCGCCACCCTCGCCCTGACCGACGCCTCGGGCGCCGCCGTCGCTGGCACCTCCTCGCTGTCCGATGACCAGAAGACGGTCTACTTCACCCCGGCGGCCGACCTCACCAGCGGCGCCTCCTACACCTCCACCCTGACCTTCTGCGGCGGCAACCCCAGCGCCACCTTCACCGTCGGCAGCCTCGGCGCCCCGGTCGCCGACCCCAGCGCCATGGTGGGCAAGACCTACACCGTGCAGCTCTCGGCCGCGCGCTTCATCAAGCCCCCCGGCGTGGCCGACCTCCTCCTCGGCCAGCTCACCGACGACGTGCTCCTCGGCGTGAGCGGCGTCGACGGCAGCTCCATCCAGATGCTCGGCGCCCTCTCCGAAGGTGCCGGCGGCCCCCAGAACACCTGCTCCCCCAGCATCGACTTCCCCGTGGCTGACTTCTCGGAGAACCCCTTCGTGAACATCGGCCCCGAGAACGTCACCATCGAGGCGGCCGGGCTCACCATCCCCATCGCCAACTTCAACATCTCCGGCGCCTTCGCCGCGGACGGCAGCTACTTCGGCGGCGGCGTGCTCTCCGGCCAGCTCGACGCCCGTGACCTCGCTCCGGCCTTGGCCGACACCCTGGGCACCAGCGACCCCACCGAGCTGTGCGGCCTGCTCGCCGGCTTCGGCGTCTCCTGCGCCCCCTGCGCCGACGGCCAGAGCTTCTGCGTCGACGTGCTCGCCGACGACATCACCGCCCTGGAGAAGTCCGGCACCACGCTCGAGTGTGTCAGTCAGACCGACTGCCACCCCTCCTGCGCCGCCAGCACCTGCGCCGACCCGAACGCCGGCGTCTGCGAGTAGCCTTCTCGGCTCGATGAAGCGGCCCGCCAGCCTCCTGGCGGGCCGTCTTCGTTCTTGGAGACCAAACTGCAATCAGAGGCCCGCTCGGGCTCACTGACTGACGCCCGTTACTGACCACCGCCAGTGGATACAGTCTCAGTGGAAGGGCCAAAATACAGTCCATTGCGTCCAAGTTGATACTGCTTGGCACTCGGAAGAGTGGGCCAACTCTTGTCAAACCTCCCCCGCCCTGCGGGCTCATGATCCCGCACATCTCATGGGCCCCTAAGATCAGATACTTAGCGCCGGGACTTGACAAACCCCACCCCGAACG
>Ga0164294_10000143_pt1 | contig 65707 bp, 58 predicted proteins | sample GEODES005metaG_FD_111479 | JGI IMG/M metagenome (GOLD analysis project Ga0164294, IMG submission 111479) | Oligotrophic lake water microbial communities from Sparkling Lake, Wisconsin, USA - GEODES005 metaG | ecosystem: Environmental > Aquatic > Freshwater > Lake | place: USA: Sparkling Lake... | reverse complement strand
TACAGCGGATAAGTTACTGCTGACAGAAGACAAACCTGTACTGACTGCAGACAAAGTTGTACTGACCCGCGACAGGTTAGCACTGACTGCCGACAGGTTAGTCGAGACATTCGACAGATTACTACTGACTGCGGATACTGAAGTATTGGTATTGCTCAGGCCAGTCGAGACTGCAGATACGGCAGTATTAGTATTGCTCAGACCAGTCGATACATTGCTCAACGCGGTATTGGTACTGAAGAGCTGCGAGCCGTTGATCGCGTCGGTACTGGATGCAGACAGTACACCTGCCGCGACGTTCTGGATCTGACGCTCAGTGCCTACGCCACCGACGGAGACGACACCATTGGTGCTGTTGCCGATTTCACCACCACCAACCGTGCCGGTGATCGCTGTGGCAGAGGACGAAGCACCCGCAAAGGTCAGCGTGCCGACATGCGGTGCGGCTGTGACTGAACTTGCACCCAAGGCGACGTCATTCTGGTTGGTGGCTTGTGCGCCTGTACCCAGTGCAGTCGCACTGGTTTTACTGGCGAGAGATTGCCCGCCGAGCGCCAGAGCGTTGGTTCCGGATGCAATCGCACCGCCGGTTGCATTACCACCGATCGCGGTTGCACCTGATGCAGTTGCCTGCGTGAAGGTCGCAGCCGTTGTGCCGCCTGATCCGATCGCCAAGGCGTTATTGACGGATGTTGGGGTGGTCGAACTACCCGCAATGGTACCCGAGCCGATGGCCATGGAGTTTGGAGAATAGGCGTTAGCTGCCGCACCCAGCGCGACGCTACCGTCACCTGTAGCGTTAGAGCCCGCACCCAGCGCGGTCGCCGCAAAGCCCTGCGCGTTGGTCGCGGTACCGAAGGCGGTGTCAAATTCACCGGTATTGGTGAACGTACCATTCAGGGCACCTGCACCCGAGGAGCCAGTACCATTATACGTCGCACCTGCCAGCGCCTGCACACCGATCGCCACAGATCCATCACCTGACGTCGTGGACTGATAGGTACCTGCAGTCAGTGATTTGCCAGTCAGAGTCTTGAACAGCGCACTACCCGTTCCTGTCTGTGTGGTCCCGTTGATGTTCGCGGTGTAGGTCGTAGCGTCTACCTTATCCAGATCGTCACCACCGATCGCGATACCAGAGTTACCACCTGCAACAGTATTATTACCGATCGCAGTCGCCTGATCGCCGACCACTGCGGTATATGGACCAATCGCAACTGACTGGCTGATGCTGTTACCCGCAGTATTGGTCGCAGCAACGTACGAGCCATAGCCCAGTGCCATAGAACCGGCGGCACCTTTGGCATTTGCACCCGTGCCAATCGCCTCAGCACCAGCACCTGATGCACTGGCAGCAGTCAGCGTACCATCTGCACCACCAATCGCAATCGCACCCGCTGCTGTCGCGCTCGCACCTGTACCACCATTGGTACTACCCAAAGCAATCGCACCTTGACCGTTGGTCTTGGCGCCACCACCGACCGCGATAGAGTCAGTACCGGTCGCTGATGCCGAGGTACCTGCCGCACCACTGTTGGCACCGATGGCCATGGTGTCCGTACCTGTACCAGCACCACCGACCAAGCTACCGTTACCGACCGCATAGGACGCAAACGCCGCATCAGCCTGGAAGAAACCCAGCATCACGACCGAAATCGCAATTGCTGAACGCTTTAAAGGTCCATAAGTAGATTTCTGCTCTGCCCCGCCATCTGCACTCACGGGCGCCTCTGCAGATACCGATGCACGGTTATCCTTGCCATGCGCCTTGGTGATCTCAGACACTGCGACCCAAGTGTTATGCGCCTTACTCCAGATGACACGGTAAATCTTGTTCATATCCAAAAGACCCTTAAAACCAAACTGCGAATTCTTTAGCCGAAATTTTCACCCGTACAATCAGCATGTTCGACAAGCTGTCATCCGGACAAATAAAACCCACATGCAAAAAGCATCATCAAACGATGACGCCAAACAAACAAAACAATTCAATCTCGATTACATACATTAAACATTGAGCAGTTCTCAGACGTCTTAATCCAGACGCCCCAAGATCTGTAGATAAACCCGGCACAGGCATCTGCCTACCGAAATTATCAACACTTCGTCACATTACGGTCACATACCGTTAACAATTTTTATATTTTTTTAATTGAGTCAAAACAGCGATCTGCAGGGGATCAACAAAAAAGCTCCATTTTTTGTTGGAGAAAGCTGTCACATTTTTGCAAAAAACGAGACTCGCTTCACAGCTGACGAATCTTTACACAACAATACCATTCAGTCAAGACAGTAACTGACCAGTTACAGCAAATAATATCAAAAATAACATCTACCTAATGTTTTCAATATTATTTTAAATACCAAGTGGTAAAATATTTCCCCATATGCTTCGCACACTATAACGGGACGCACATCCGGTGATACGCCAGTGATGCATGACACCGCATGTTAGACAACATTATTCACAACATCACATGAAATTCATTTAAACAGCGGATGTCTGCTCTACATATCCCGAATGCCAGTCACGCATCACATCAGTGATCACGCAAACTCTGCTGCCTGTTGTGCAACAGTTTTCGGTTCTTGAGTGCACGGAGATCATCAGGACGTCTGGTCAAGGCTATATCAAACCAACGCTCAGCCTCAGTCCAGTCTTGCTGTTCAAGATAAGCACGTCCCAGATTATTGGGGAGATCAGCAATATCAGGATCCAGCGTCCATGCTTTCAATAACGCATCCACAGCGGGCTCATGCAGTACGAGCTGAATCGTGCCATACAAAAACCAGCCTTCCGCCACATCGGGCTGCCCAGTCGTCCAATAGACAGCTAGCGGTTTTGCCAAGCCATACTGACCGCACGCAATCATGAGCTGACACCAGCCTAACGAATCATCCAGCACCGGGTGTAGTGAAAAAGCCCGCGCATACTGAACGACCGCATCATCCATTCGCCCCTGCAAGTGCAACAAATATGCCAATTGGTAATAGGCCGGTGCGAAGGCATCATCCAGTCGCAAAGCACACTCCACGGCAGTCATCGATTCTGCCAGTCGATCCGTCTGCAGAAAGACCTGACTTTTCATCACCCAGGCTTCTGTGGCATGGGGTTCCTGTGCAATTCTGGCGTCAATCTCAGCCAGCGCCACAGTCCACTCCCGCACCCCAATCAAACGCCCAATCTGTTCACTCCACGCCGACACGTTACTCTCCAAAGACTGCGACCGTATTCACATTTACCACAATCTGTGTCACGAAGCGACAGATTGTGACACTGTAGACAATTTCTCAATCGGACAACCTTTGAAACGTGCTTGCTGTGCCACGGCATCGCGCTGACCCAACAGTTGCGCATAGGCCGTACGCGGACTCTCGGAAGACTGACCACCGCCGATCGAGATGCTTGGAATGATCCCCCAACCGCCCCCGCTCCCACCGACAGCACCCAATCCAAATCCGATACCGGAAAACAGGTTTTTATGTGTCTCAACGCCGTTTTTCAGGCTCGCATCGATCCGGCTATACTCTACGCGCAAGGCATCACAGTTCAGTGAATCGTAATTGGTCGCAGGCACATAGATCGGCCTGACTGGGCCAGTCTCGCAACCCGCTACAACCAGCATACCCATAGCCACCAGCATCCAACCTAAACGCCACATCACCACTCTCCACTTTAGTCCATGCTAGCCCACAATCTCACAGCAACCTTGATCCAGATCAAACTCTGCATCATTGATTCATCAGTTCCGACCAAATGCGTTTTTTATATCATGAATGGCTATCCATTCAGTCAGATTTGCTCCCCCAAAAAAATAAAGCCGACCCTTTTACAAGGATCAGCTTCATCTCTGTCTAAGCATGACATACATTTTAAACCACAAACCCACATCCATCGGCGTCAGACCTGTTGGGGAAAGACAGGCTCACCGTACAAACATGGGACTCACCAAGCAGCACATCACGCCGAAATGGTTACTTTGCCATTTCATCATACAGCTCATTAAAGGCCATTGTCAGCTTATGGTCGGGTGCGAGGTGGATGAGTGGCTGATTTTTCAGATGGGATTCTTTCATGATGATCGAGCTGGGCAGCATGCTGTCAAAGACGGGCAGGCCCTGATCCTTCAGCTCTTGTACGACCTGCTGTGGCAGGGTGGCACGGCTCTGGAATTGATTGACCACCACACCTTCAACCTCAAGGCTGGCATTGTGGTCGATCTGCGATTCGGCGACATTCTGTAGCAGGGTCATGAGGGCGCGGGTCGAAAAAACATCGCAGTCAAACGGAATCACCACGCGCTCACTGGCAATCAGCGCCGACAAGGTATAGAAGTTAAAAGCCGGTGGGGTGTCGATGAAAATCTCATCAAACAGCCCATCCAGCGCGCGCAGAGAATCGCGCAGCTTGTAAATCTTGTGTTTGCTCTCAAGCGCATGCTCCATGGCACCGAGCTCCGGGCTTGCCGGAATGACCAAGAGACGCTCAAAGTTGGACGGATGGATATACGCCTCAAGGCCGCGTTCTTTTTGCTTGAGCAGGCCACCGATGCCGCCCATCAGGCCTTTGTTAGGCGTCGCCGCCAAGATCTCGGAGAAGAAACCGCCGATGTTGGGCTCGAGGATTGGATTATGCAGGCCGTGGGTGGCTTTTTCACCCAAGAGGTACTGGCTCGAGTTGCACTGGGGGTCAAGGTCGATGACCAGCGTTCGCTTGCCGCGCGCTGCGGCGATCGCCGCCAGATTGACCGTGATGCTGGATTTGCCCACGCCACCTTTCTGATTAAACACCACGCGACGCATAGCCGACTTCCTCTTGTTCCGTGCTTCATTGTCATGGATGGCCTTCGCAGGTATTTGCCCGCCATATAAAGGCCATGTTCCGTCTTTAGTCGCCCTGCCCCGCGTTGTTTGGGGGCAGATGCACGACCACCAGACTATAAAGGAATTTGCATCAGCGGCAAAGCGGCGCTGACAGGTTTACAAGCGATAAATGTCCTGTGGACCTTTACAGATGCCATAAGTGTGCCAGTCGCATAAAGGGGGTATGGTTGATGCCCAATTAAGTTATGAAAAAACCCACAATGGCATCTGTTTTGAGAATTTTTATGCAGGATTGCCTGCCGCAGGCGCAACGATTGATCAGGCAATCGTCGGCAACCCCCCTTTCTCGCACAAGCTCTTTTCCAAACAAGCACGCCATCCTGAAGATGAGTCAAAGCACTGCTTTGACTCTGACACAAGGAGCAGTTGCGCGAAGCCACCTGCGAAGATCAAAAGCACATGAATCAGATGCGAAGCGTTTCGATCAACCCTTGAGACCGTGCGCACACTCAGGACTATCGACTGACTGACCCTGCCACTCATCGGGTGCATAGGCATGGATCGCGAGTGCGTGGATCTTGCCCGGCGACAGTAGGTCGCCTGCGGCGGCGTAGACTTTCTGATGACGCTGCACCAGACGCAAGCCCGCAAACTGGGTACTGACAATCGTGAGTTTAAAGTGGCTCTCGCGACCGGGATAATAGCCACCGTGACCACTGGATTCATTGACCAGTTGCAGCACACTCGGCGCTAGCACCTGCAGGCGTGTATCCAGCTCAGTTTGCAAAGGTGTAGTCGGGACAGCGGATGGAGACAAGGTATCAGTCATGGCAGAGTCTCTTGAAGACATTCATACATAGGTTGCCCGACATTATAGCGCATCCCGCCACCCGCACCGCCTACTATATATAGACAACACTCATCAACCACGCCCGCGTGCCGCCACATACAGCGGCGTCACTTGCGGCAGCAAGGCTTGTATACGCGCATAGCGGTCGGCATTAGACGGGTGAGTGCTGAGGAATTTGGGTGGCTCGCCAGTGCTGGCATTCGCCATCTTTTGCCACAGCGACAGCGCCGCCTGCGGGTTATAGCCTGCCCGCGCCATCAGCTCAAGGCCCAGCGTGTCGGCTTCGGTCTCCTGCTCACGGCTGTGCGGCAGGTCAAAGCCGAGCTGCGCCGCCATCCCCACCGCTTGCGTCGCGTCATCCGACAGACCCGCCGCCGAAGCGAGGATACCCAAGCCCACCTGCTGCGCCATCTGGCGCGAGACCTGCTCCCGCCCATGCTCACGCAAGGCGTGCGAGATCTCATGCCCGAGAATCGCAGCGATCTCGTCATCGCTGAGATTCAGCTTGGTGATGATGCCGCTATAGACCATGATCTTGCCGCCCGGCATGCAGTTGGCATTCAGCTCGGGGTTATTGACCAGATGCACTTCCCACTTCCATGTCGCCGCATCGGGACGGAAGCGTGGGGCCTGGGCGATGAGGCGATTAGTGATGACTTTGAGACGAGCGACCAAGGCGGGATTGTCATCCAGTTTGCCGCTTGAGCGCGCCTGTCCTACTGTGGTGGTGTATTGCTTGGCTGCCATGTTGTTCACTTCATCACTCGACACCAGCATGAACTGCCGACGGTCCACACCCGTCACGCCGACCTGCGTGGTGCTGACGCAGCCAGCAAGTCCGATCAATGCGACAAGTATGCTGACACGCCAGCGTTGTTTTATATTGCTCATTGTTGACTGACCTTTAGCACCTGATCGGCTCACCGTATTCACACCCATAGATCCATAAACATCATATTTAAACCATATTCTAAATCTTGGCGGATTTGGATGCAAAAAGCAGTAGAGGTCGTGTTAATGCCTGTTTGATGAGAAAAAGATCCCTAAATGTACTTGCTCTTTGCATAGGTGGCTTGTTATGCAAATGGCTTTGCGCACTTACCCGAACCATGGATGGCATGTTTGTCTTAATCATGCTGTCTTAATAAAGACTGCTCTAATAAAAAGGAGTTTTGCCGACGATAGCCCAATTTTTTGCTGCACCTCGGCAGGCAAACATCAAAACCCATAAAATGAAATAACGATAGCGCTGACACCGTTGCAACAAGAACACCTCCATGAATATTTTTTACACAATCAGATCACCAAACAACCCGCCATCGCTCACCAAACCAGCATGCCGGTTATTTTTTGTATGATTAAAAACTTTATTTCCAACTTGTGTTGACACACGTTTTTATATCGCTACAATAGCCACACTTTCGCGGGAATAGCTCAGTTGGTAGAGCACAACCTTGCCAAGGTTGGGGTCGAGAGTTCGAGTCTCTTTTCCCGCTCCAAATTTAAAAAAAGCCAGGACATTGTCTCTGGCTTTTTTTATTGGTGTTTTTAGGTACTGTTTTTGCTGATCTTTATGCAGGGCAGCAGGTCGATCATCAGTGTATCCGCAGGATGCATCTGATGCCCGATCAGCATTTCTGTGGACTGAATTTTACCGTTGATCCACAGTTAATCCAGACTTAAAGACAGCGGCGTTTTTTTGTTTTAGTATCGTGTCTTATTCAGGATTCCGTCTTATAATCCGGCCTTCGATTCATCCGCCCCCGACTGACGCCGCAAGGCTCCGGTAGCTGGATCGAAAAACACCGTATATACCGCTTGTTATGATCATTTTTGCAGGAGTGATGACATGTCATCGCAGGGTTACGCTACACATATTCAGGGTTCTTTAGTCGCCATTGTCACACCAATGCTCGACGACGGTAAGCTGGATTATGAAGCGATGACCCGTCTGGTCGAGTGGCATATTGCAGAAGGCACTGATGGCATCATCGCTGTCGGCACCACCGGTGAGTCCGCAACGTTAGACGTTGTTGAGCATGCCAGCGTGATCGAGCACGTGATCAAGGTCGCAGCAGGCCGCATCACCGTCATCGCCGGTACCGGTGCCAACTCCACCCGCGAAGCCATTGAGCTGACCCACACCGCCAAGAAACTCGGCGCCGACGCGGCCCTACTGGTCACTCCCTACTATAACAAGCCGACCCAAGAAGGCCTCTACCGCCACTATCGCGCCATCGCCGAAGCGGTCGAACTGCCACAGATTCTCTATAACGTACCCGGTCGTACCGGCGTCGACATGCATAACGACACGGTCGTACGTCTGGCTGCCGTGCCCAACATCGTCGGTATCAAAGATGCCACAGGCGATTTGATTCGCGGTGCCGAACTGATCGAGCGCTTAAATGCCCTGCCCTCCGACGCCGAGCGCCTCGCCGTTTACTCCGGCGACGACGCTACCGCATGGCAACTGATTGGTCATGGTGCGCGTGGTAATATCTCCGTGACCGCCAACGTCGCCCCGCGCATCATGCACGAGATCTGCAAAGCTGCGCTGGAAGGCCGCGCCGCCGATGCTGAAGCGCTGAATGCGCAGGTCGCCGTGCTGCATCAGGTGCTCTTCTGCGAGTCCAACCCGATTCCGGTCAAATGGGCCCTGCATGACATGGGGCGTATCACCACCGGCTTGCGTCTGCCGCTGACCGTACTGGCTAAATCCTTCCAGCCACTCGTTCACGCAGCACTGCTTGAAACTGGCGTATTGTCCCGTTAGGATTGCCCCTGATCGCAGCCGCAGTCTGATGCGCGATCAACCTCTATTCGCTATATCGATGAGAAACCTGATTATGCTGCACCGTGGTCTTCGTACAAGCCGTTCTGCACATGCCCAGACCATCCTCCTGCTGGCGGTCGCGACCGTATTCGCCGGCAGTGGCTGTAGTCGCCTCGCCGTCAACAACGGCTCGATGGACTATCAAAAAGCAAACAGCATCCCGCCGCTGAACATCCCTGCCGATGAGAAGACACGTCAGATCGTGCCTCTTTATCCCGTACCGACGGTACAGCCTAACGACGCATCCCGTGAGTTGACCCTGACCAATAGGAAAGGCAATCGCTTTGAAATGCCCGCGCCCAAACCGCTGGATACCGCCAACGTCGGTCAGGACCAGACCGGTGTCGGTGCGCCATCTGCACCCGAGTTAGTCATCGACGGCAATGGCCTGCCGATCCTCAAGATCACCGGCGATGCGCCCAAGATCTGGGATGCCATCAACCGCACCTTAAGCCTCGCCAATCTCAATGTGACCAAACGCAACCCAGCGTCCAATCGCTTTGAGCTCGGCATCGACGGCAAGACCTACCAGCTACGTCTGGGACGCATCGGCAACGTCACCACTGTGACTTTGCAAAACACTGATGAAACTTTGGCCGACAAAACCGTCGCCAGCGATGTCATGAACCGTATCGTACAAAACTGGTCTGCTTGAACGGATACCCAAGCTCCAAGCTCACCACTACGATCATGAAAATAAGGGCCGACCATCGGCCCACTTGACCACCTGATGGAACACCACATGCAAAAGCAAAACTTACTGTACAAAGGCAAAGCCAAATCAGTCTATGAGTCTGAAGATGCCGACCGTCTGATTCTGGTCTTTCGTGACGACACGTCCGCCTTCGACGGCAAACGCGTCGAGCAACTGGCACGCAAGGGTCGCGTCAACAACCGCTTCAATGCCTTTATTATGCAGAAGCTTGCCGACGCCGGTGTGCCGACCCACTTCGAGCAACTGCTGACGCCGGATGAAGTGCTGGTCAAGCGCCTGAAGATGATCCCAGTCGAGTGCGTGATCCGCAATTATGCCGCAGGCTCGCTGTGCCGCCGTCTGGGTTTAGAGGAAGGCCGTCCATTGACACCGCCGACCTTTGAGCTGTTCTATAAAGACGACGCGCTGGGCGATCCGATCGTCAACGAATCTGTCGCCGTGACCTTAGGCTGGGCCACCGAAGCCCAACTCGCCACCATGAAAGCTCTCACCTACCGCGTCAACGAAGTGCTGACTGCGCTGTTTGATCAGGGCAACATGATGCTGGTGGACTTCAAGCTTGAGTTTGGCGTGTTCCACGATCAGATCGTACTAGGTGATGAGTTCAGTCCGGACGGCTGCCGTCTGTGGGACAAAGACACCAAGAAAAAACTCGACAAAGACCGTTTCCGCCAAGGTCTGGGCGATGTGGTCGAGTCCTATGAAGAAGTCGCGCACCGTATCGGTGTGGACTTAAGCGGTATCTGATCACACTTTGATCAAACACATATCAGGGGCGCTTAGCCCCTGTTTTGTTTGCGGTCATCCGCTTGTATTTGCAGCAACAAGATTATAGAATGCACGCCTCCGGAGAGGTGGCAGAGTGGTTGAATGTACCGCACTCGAAATGCGGCGTAGGCTTATACCCTACCGAGGGTTCGAATCCCTCCCTCTCCGCCATATTACAAAAGCCCTGAATGTGCGAACATTCGGGGCTTTTTTGTTGATTGATCGACAACCTATAGCCATATCATATCATCTCAGATTATATTGATGGTCAATGACATATCTTCTGAATGGAATCGGGCTGACGATGCCAAGAAAACCGCAAGCTAGGACGCTTTCTGATCTACCTATCATATTTCGGATGATCGTACTCGCACCATTATTCGGCCTGCTTGTGATCTTTTATTGGATCTTTAAAAGCCAAAATCCTGACAATATAAGAAAAGCCGAAATCGCTTATGTTATTCCGGCCATGCAAAAGGAATGCGCAAAAAGTTGTGGCAGTCATGGCCTCTCATGGACAGACCTTCAAGGGCCTGATTTTGATTCATACTCCCGTTTTGCCAAAGACACTGGTCAATACACATATTCATGGCACACAGCTCACAATACCGAATCTGTGGTTAAACTTCGTCATTCATGGAATGCTGAAGGCTCTTCAAATGCATTCATCTGGCAAAACCAAACATCAGCGTCTTAAGATTCAAGCTGGATTGTCTGTACCCTCTAAGACAACACGCCATTTTTATGACACGCTCAAATCCATTGATAAAGAGTTAACAATGAAGAACGTTTTTGCTATAGCGAGTATTTTGACCTGTACCATGACATGGGCCGAACTGCAGCCCTTGCCCGAGCCTGTGACTCCAGCCAAAGCCAGCGGATGTTCATGGCCAGCGTACCCTGCTCAGGCAATGGCGAATAGCGAGCAAGGCACCACCAGAGTTTCTATACACATCCTTGCGGATGGCTCTGTTGCAAATGCCACTGTGGTCAAGAGCAGTGGCTATGCCGACCTAGATAACGCCACGCTGGCGGCCATCAAAGGATGCCAGTTCCATCCATCAACCAAAGACGGCACGCCAACCGATTCGACAGCCGAGCTAGATTACGTGTGGTCCATCCCGATACCATCCGGCATTGAACAAGTCCTCAATTCAAATCGCAAAGAAATCCAAGCCATTTACCGCAAAGAACTAAACACGCATCCATCCCTGCGGGGCAAATTCGCCACCCATCTGAAAATTGATAAAGACGGGCATGTGAATACAGCCACGATTGATGCCAGTAATCTTCACGACGGTGTGCTTGAGTCGCAACTGCTCGACTACGTGAGAAATATAAAATTTCCTGTAGGTCTTGCATGGGAAGGCAGCTATGCCTTTTATTTTATCAATGACAACTGATAAACCTTAGCTGTGCCTATACCCACAACGCCCTCACCGTCTGTTCCAATGCCGCCTCATCCAGCACATCGATCAAATGCAGTAGCGGATGCGGCGGAAGACCACACCACTCCCCTGCAATAACCGGAATACCTCGACTCAGCGCCTGAATAATCGCACGCGGCCTAAAATCTGTGAGCGCAGGTGCCAGCAGCAGCTCGGTCTGATCCAGCCAGTCCGTGTCAAATCCGACATAGCGCACATCCAGACCCCGAAACAGGTCTGCGCCCTCTAATTGATGACCCACCACCGTAAAAGGCAACTGCAAGCGCGCCATCACCTCACGCACCAGATAAGCCCCACGTCGGGCAATCACCGGACCCAGAAAACTGATCCCGCCTCGGACCTGCCGCTCAGCGGTCCGCCATTGCACATCCACCTCAGGCCAATGATGCCACGGCAGGATCACGGCCTGATCGGGATAGAGCCGAGCCAATGCAGTACTGGGTGTCAGAATCTGCTCGGCGTGTGCAAATGCTCTCTCTTCAGCCTGGGTGATGACAGGCGCACTGCGAAAGTCATTCAGGGTCTGGCTCACGGGCCAGCGCTGCTGGGCCTGATCCAGCAGACGATGCAGCACGTGACGCGGCGCACGCCACGCCAGTATGCGATAGCTCCGCCCACCGAGTGCCTTGTTGAGCTCAAGGAACGGCAGCAGGTTTTGCCAGATCACCAGTTTCGTCACGGTATAGGGCAACTGCCGTGCATAAGTATCCGCAAGCCTGCGATCAAACTGCTCAAGCACCGCCTGCAGTTTGCCGCCGGGTGGCAGATGGCGCAGGGCGAGCGAGCGTCTAAGCAGGATCAGCGGATGCGTTTTGATGTCGAGGCCCTTAGGCATTCGCCAGTCATAGCCGTGTTTGCCAAGTAAAGAGGTGTGCCAAATGGTGAGGAAGAGATCCTGCCTAGCAATATGATGGATGCGCGTCAGATCAAACTCGGGAACATACTCATCCAAGAGCCATGCCGTCCTGTCCGTGCTGATCACAGATAAATGTGCTTCGGCATTGAAGGCACAATCATGCACGCCGCAACTGGCACAACTTTCGGGACTGTCTTGGTTAGTATGCGCCATCACGTCCCCCAAAACTGCACGATCAACTGTGCTGGCGTCAGGATCGCCCGGATCGAAAATGTCTGCGCCGCACTCAAGCGTAAATCCACATAATTCCAGAACACGGTGGCATCACGTCCCTGCTCGGCGAGCGAACCAGCAATCACCTGCGTATGCGGATGACGCTCATGGATGGTGAAACCTGCCTTTAAAGCGGCATCGTAAAGTGCATTGGAGAGCTGGCAGAGGCCGCCACCGACGGTCGGGATGATGCAGCCCTGCCGGAGTTCGCGGCCTTGGACGTAGCCTTTGCCTTGGGTAGGCCGCCCGATCTGACGCCAGAAGCTGAATACCTCACCCGCAGGCACCGTGCAGCCGTCCAGTGCCAGAGTGGCGATGCGCAGGTTCTGGATCTTACCGGCTTGCAGGACTTGCTCCGCTGCTGCGGCGCTGTGATCCCACAGATCGGAGACAGATTCCGCGAGGAGTCGGTCAGCTTGTCGCTCACCCACCCCATTGCAATCGCCTAGCGCATGCTTGGCGACCGGTTGACGCAGTTGCTCGATATGGCGCTGAAGCCTGAAGATGCTGGCTTTGAGCTGAAATAACACCAAATCACGATAGGTGGGAGTGTTGTCCATGGCTGATGCCGAAGTCCTGTGAAATAGCTGCTGAGATCGTAGCATATACAGTGCGATGCGGAACGCAAAGACGGCGGCGGAATGGCGATTCAACGCTTGTCCATCGACGAAAACAACCATAGGATTAAGCAGACTTGGTCGCGTTACTAATCTGCCAGTGCAAGGGTCTGGTCTATCAGATTGTCATGCTGATCGCGGCTTGAGTGCTGGTATATACCAACAATGACGGAGACATAAAATGATTGAATTCAATAATGTCGAGATCGAGATGGTTGCCGGTGGTCAAGGGTTTCTAAGCGGCCTCTTAGGTGGTATTCCTGGCGTGGGTGGACTACTCGGCGGCCTGTTAGACGGATTTGGCCTCTAAAGCATAGACCAATAAAAAGTCGGGAATCATCCTGATGTTTCCGTCCCTGCAAACCATCCAGATTAAAAGACTCCACGCCTTAGCAAGACCACTTCACAGCTCAACTCCGCACCACTCCACATCGTCATGCCCTTGTTTTTACGCTATGCTCAGGAGCAGATGCTCATCAATCACAGGACGACGCCATGCGTTTCCCGCTCCAGATGCTCTTGCGCTTGCTCGGACACTTATGCGGATCATTGCTCCTGCTCTGCATCATGATCTGGGGCGGATTTGCGCTCTGGTATCAGTTCCCCACTGCACAGACCGGCAAAGTGATCGCCATCGGGATTTGGACACTGCTCGCAAGCCTCGCCATATGGCAGATATGGGCCACACAGACGCGATGGTCTTTATTACTACTTTATGGCGTCGCCTTTATCTCCCTACTGGGCTGGTGGAGTACCATCAAACCCTCCAATGACCGCGACTGGGCCGATGATGTGGCACATGTCCTGCATGTGGATGTGAACGGCGATCAGGTCACACTGGATCGGGTGCGAAACTTTCACTGGCGCAGCGAAACCGACTACGATGCGCGCTGGGAGACACGACACTATGATCTGAAGGATCTCACTTCGGCTGACCTGATCCTCTCCTACTGGATGGGTCCAGCGATTGCGCATACCTTAGTGTCTTTTGGCTTTAAGGATGGCAGCCATGTGGTGTTTTCGCTTGAGATCCGCAAAAAGCGACACGAAAGCTTCTCGGCGATCGGCGGGTTCTTTAGGGAATTTGAAGTAGTGATGGTCGCCGCCGATGAACGCGATATCGTGCGCGTACGCAGCAATGTGCGCGGTGAGCAAGTCTATCTCTACCGGCTACATGTGCCAGAGCAGGACTTACGTGCGATGTTCCTGAATTACATGGACGAAGCTCGCGCCTTGGAGCATCGACCACAGTTTTATAATACCCTGACCACCAACTGCACCACCATCGTCTATGACTTGGCGCGACGCGTGTCACCGGGTCTACCGCTGGATTATCGTCTGATCCTGTCGGGCTATCTGGCGGAGTACGCACACGATATCGGGCTGTTAACGCCAAACAATGAATTCAAGACCCTGCAGCAGCAGGGCTATATTAATCCACGTGCCATCGCCTCAGGACAAGATGCGAACTTCTCCGACCTGATCAGGCAGGGCGTGCCGGGGATTGCCCCCATGAATACGACGGGTAATCCGCCAAACCAAACGTCAAGTAATACACCGAGCAAACTCTCCTTCACCGCTCAACCACCGAGAGGCGCGCAATAATGCAGGTAGTGACGGCGATGCGCACAAGGATGCGAACCAAGATGCTGGGCAGCATGTTGCTCGGGCTGCTGACCATCAGCGTGCTCAATGGCTGCGCGATGGTCGAAGTGCGCTCGATGAAGCCTGCGGACTATATCGCGCTGCAGCGCGGTGACATCCTGACCACCAATAAGCTTAGTTCGGCGACTTTGGATGTGCTGAATGTGGTCGATCTGGATGAATCCAGTTGCCGCAAGAACGTCTCCGCCTGCATCGCTGCCATCACCAGTACCGCCGGTCTCACCGATGAGCGGCGTCTATCGAGTCTCTCCGAGCTGTGGATGCTGGCCGCCATGCAGGGTGTCCGTGGGCCCGCACCCGCCTCAACCGAAACCGTGATGAATGCATGGCTTGAAGTAGCACGTTACGCCTATGCCTACCTGTTTTTTACCGGACGCACGCCGGGTGAGCGGGCTTTTGAAGATCGGCAAACGCAGGTCAAGGATTATTATAATTATGCCGTGCAGCAGGCGACGGTGTTCTTGTTCCATCATCAGCAAGCCGTCAATGGCACCGATGCGCAGTGGTCCTCCGCGCCAATCCAGATCGGCGACTGGACCATCGAGGTGGATCGCTCCAATCTGCAAAATATCAATCAACTGCCCGAGGAAGTGATTCCGGCGGCCTCACTGCGCTTCAATGGCTTGCGCAGCGTCTATCGGCGCGATGGCTTTGGCGCGGAGCTGGTTGCGGTGATGCCGCAAGCACCCTTAAGTGACAGCATGACGACACGTCTGGATCAGTTCCTCAAAAAAACCAAGAAAACCACTGTCTACAGCGAAATGCCCTCGCCTGAGGTCACGGTGATGTTCCGCTTCGTCGGTTTTAGCTTGCCCGAAGTGCTGGCGACGCATCATCTGCAACTGGCGACCTATGACCCCTACATGCAGTCGCGCGTGATCATCAAGGATCAGACCGTGCCGCTGGCGGGGAACTTTACCGCAGGTTACGGCTTGTGGCTGGCGCGCTCGGGCTTTGCGACCCAGTCGCTGCGGACGTTGTTTGGCAGCTCGGAGGGCATCACCACGCCGCATGTCTATCTGATGCAGCCGTTTGATCCCAAGCGCCGCGTGATCGTGATGCTGCATGGCCTCGCCAGCAGCCCCGAAGCATGGGTGAATGTCGCCAACGAAGTCTTGGGTGATGAAGCCCTGCGCCAACACTATCAGATCTGGCAGATCTACTACCCGACCAATGCCCCGATCGCCTATAACGTCTCCTTGATCCGCGATGCGCTCAATCAGACCCTCAAGCATTTTGATCCCACAGGCAGCGCGCCTGCCTCTCACGACATGGTGCTGATCGGGCACAGCATGGGTGGTGTCATCTCTAGGCTCTTGGTCTCAAGCTCGCAAGATCAACTGTGGAATGCTCTCTTTGGCGACAAACAGCTCGACCCGGATCGCCTCGCCAAGCTGCATAAACGCTTGGATCCCTTCCTCACTTTTCAGCCCATGCCCAATGTCGAGCGGGTAATCTTTATCGCGGCGCCGCATCGCGGGACACCGTTTGCCAATAACACCATCGGGCGCTGGGTGGGTAATCTGATCAAGCTGCCCATCAGCCTGCTGGATCGCTTTGACGATGTGGCGCAGATCCTCACAGACGGCAAAATCAATCTGCTCTCGGGCAAGGACCGCATCGTACCTAACAGTATCGACAATCTCAAAGACACCGATCCTTTCGTGCGGGCTGCCGCGACCCTACCGATCTCGCCGGACGTGAAGTACCACTCGATCATTGCCAAGCGTAAAGCGTCCACGCCACTGTTGGACTCGGATGATGGTGTCGTGCCCTATCGCAGCGCACATCTGGATGGTGCTCTATCTGAGCGGGTGATTATCTCCTCGCATAGTGTGCAAGGCACGCCGCAGTCGATTCTTGAGATCAGGCGTATCCTGCATGAGGATCTCGGGGACTCTGACAAAGTCGCGTTTGAGCGCTCGGATGCGGCAGAGCCTGAGAATACGGCGGGGCCTGCAGGACAAACTGTGAACATGTCACCCTCAGAGCGGCTTAGCCAAACGCAACAATAGCCCTGCGGATGTGGAAGAAGATCACAGCAACATCATGGGTTCAATGAACCACTCACAATGAAGAAGATACATGATGAAAATCAATCTCCCTGCTGCCTGTCTCGTCCTGCTGCTCACCACGCCTCTGGTGTGGGCGAAAAGCTGTGATGAACTTGCAGATACCACCGCCGAAGAAAGCGATGCCTTTGAGCAATGCTGGGAAAACGCGACTTACAGAGGTCCAGTCCGCCTATGCCAGTCTGAAGACAGCAATCCGAGCGCAATCATCGCTGAATCCCAAATTCATCACGCAGGAACTGGCAGATCTGGATGCTGAACAAGGCAATTGGCTGAAATTCCGCGATGCATCGTGTCATTTCAATACCGATACCCACTTTGAAAAGCATGCCTACACCAACTGCATCGTTGAATTTAACAATGCCCGGGTCAAGCTCTTGCAGAAACATAAAGCGCAGCTCAGCGGTGCCAACTGAAATAAGTATGCCGAGTCAGTCACCCGGCTCGGCATGTCTTCAAGCACTCATTTCAACGCATCACGCCATCAGTTCGACTCGGTAAACTGAATATAAGGCGTAGCCCCACTGGCAACCGTACAGCCACTGCCCAGCGTCAGATTATTGGTCTCACCCGTCGTCCCATAACGTCCAGCCGTTGGCGTCAAACACGTTGGTGCGGTCGTCGAGCCATCCGTCACCGCCATCTTCACCGCCACCGTCGAGCCGCTATTAAACTGCGCCTGCGATCCACCAGCATTGCCGACCACATTGTACTCTGCCTGCGTCCAGCCGCTCGACATCCCCGTCAGACTATCACTGACCGTCGCCGAGTAGGCCTGACCATCATAGGTCACGATCGCCGTGTCTTTGCCGCCTGCTACGACTGCGCCCGACAGGGTCAGATTCGCCAGAGACGTGATGGGCAACTGCCCGTTATAGATCACGGTCGCCGGCGTATTCTGCACGCAGTCCACGCCTTTACCACCAAAGCCATTGGTGCTGTCCGGACCCGCATTCAGGAAGCCCGACGGGCATGACGAGCGCGAGCTTGAGCCATAGTCAAACAGCCAGTATTCAATAAAGACCTCGGTTTCATTGGTCAGCTGATTGCTGGTGAGAGAGACTGGCGTATTGGTGGACATCACATACTGCACCCAGGCTTTACAGTTGGTATAGCTGCCGCAGGCGGGGGTATGCGAGATATTGGTATTAAGCTGCAGGGTGTATTCATTGGGTCCCGTGATGCCCGAACTCTCTCCACTGCCAAAAGGCACATTGGCACCCGTTTCGGACGTGACCCCACTCACACTGGGAAAGCTGCCAACCACCTGACTGAAGACCTTGCCCGATGGCGTCTCGGCGACGAAGTCATAGCCATTCCCTGCGACGACCTGCTCATTGCTGGCGAGAATCTTGGGCCGTGAGCGATAGCCGGGTACTGCACCACAGGCGACCTTCTCCCAGACAGTGCTCGGATAGGCCGCATGAAAGCACCCTCCGCCTTCCGGGACGTCAATCTTGTGCATATTTTCACGCCACGAAGCGCGTGCGGGGGTGTCTACATTGGTCAAGGGTGAAGCGAATGCCGAGGGTAACGACACCGCACTCAACAGCCCCGTGATCAAAACAGTGCGCAGGCTGAGGTTCAGACTGCGGCCATGACCGTATTTCGATTGCTTAAATTGCATGATGACTCCATATCAATCCACAAATTGAACAACGCATACAGATCGAGTGCTTCCGGGATCTGCCGCAAGATCACTCAATCACCGATAAACGCTGCAAAGCCGATATGCGACAGGCTCCCTCCTCCACAGCAATCAACCGATCAATTGCCCAAATCACCACAAAGCACATCCCTGTTACGTACCGCGCCACATCGCATAACATGATGTTTTTGCAGCTTCATAGTTATAGCAATTCTCTTGCCAAAGTTTACCTTTTGGTAAACTTAGTGAACTAGCTCACACATCGATGCGTAATACGATCAAGGAGATGTCGTTAGAGGGTTGAGATGGATCGATAGAGACTGCCAAGGGTCTACTGGTCTGATATGGCTGAGATGGGATGGATCATGCAAAGCGCACACAATACCAATGCAGAACACTCATCATCCAGAAGCACGCAAAAACTGAGAAGCGCAGGCATGTTATGGCCTGCTGGGCTTACCTTGATGAGTTGAATATTCCTTTCTTGTCCTGCTATTCACGAACCTGCAAGATACACAGCTCCGCTTTTGTGCAAGGATTAACTACAGCGATCAACAGGTGAGCATTGCCATGATTTCAGGTACGATCTCCCTTAGTCTCCGGTGATGGTACACCCGCATGCACGACTCAGAACATCAGCCCCTCTCACGCACCTTTGTCGCCGTCCTGATCTTGGCTGCGGGGATCGCCATCGTGTTGATCACCCTCTCGCTGATCCATGTCCGCGAGATTCACGAGCATAACGCTGCAAGGCAGGCCGAAACCCGCACATGGGTGCCAGTCACCGCGACGATTGTGGAAGCGACCACGACAGAAGTGCACAAAGCACGCCAGACCTATGTACACTGCGACCAGATCCGCGTCGGCTATCGCTACCAGCAGCAAGACTATGTCTCGACCTTGGAGCTATTTGAGCCCTGCCCGATCGAGAGCCATCACGGGCAGGACTATCAGCGCATCGTACAGATGAACTATCCAGCGCAGGCCCGGATCACCATACTGGTCAACCCCGCACAGCCACAGCTTGTAAGGGATATGGCCTATCAGGGTCATGGGGAGTCGTGATCAGCGTATCTTGATTTGATTACCTGTGCTGATCTGCACTCACTCATCCATGTCTGACAGGCACAAAAAACTCGCCATGATGGCGAGTTTCTTAGTGTCTGGCGATGACCGTCACAACAGTTCAGCTCTTCACCTCCACGTCAGAATCCCGTGAGTTCGATCAACTGGCCCGAGAAACCTGGCTTAACACTTACTGCGGTGATGAAGGCCAGCTTACCACTGCCAATAAGCGTAATATCGCCTTCAACAGGCGTACCGCTCATGGGTCCGCCTGCCACGTTGAAGGACTCCACGGAGGCGCCGGTGACATTTGGCGTACCCACAAGACGTTTAACCAGACCCGTCGCAGGATTGAGCTGATAGATACCGATACTATCCCCGATGTAAAGTAACCCCGTGGACGCATCATAGGCGATACCGGATTGCTGACCACCGCCGCCATAACTAAAGCTGACCGGTGCACCAGTACTATCCACGATGGGACCGATCGTCGTCACGACACCGCTAGCTGTGATTTTACGCACGCCCACCCCATCCAGCGCGTACAGATTACCCGTGGTGGTATCCAGCGTGATCTTTCCTAGCCCAGCAAAGCTGGCAGCCGTTCCGGTACCATCGACAGTACCAGCCTGACCAGATCCGGCAAAGATGGTGGCGACGCCTGCCCGAGTGATTTTATAAATGACTCCACCATTGGCTAAATATATCGAATCGCTGCCGCTGTCATACGCCAGCCCCAACCCTGACCCTGCACTAGTAGTCCCCGATGTTGTTGGATAGCGAATACTGGTGGCAAACGATGTCACCACACCCGCAGGCGTGATCTGACGAGGGCCAAACTCATCCCACAGATACACGTTCCCGCTATTACTATCGACCGTCATTGCTTGGATCGTATTAAAGCCCGCCGCACTGCCCGTACCATTAGGAACAACAGAGGGCGTTGGCGTTGTAATCCCTCCCCCTGCGACAAAAGTGATAGCTCCGGTCTGATCGAGTTTTTTCAAGGTATTGTTATCGGTGTAATACAGCAGCGTATTTTTGCTGTCAAATGCCAGTAAATTCTCACCAAAGCCTGACAGGAAGCCCACTGGCGCCAAATAAATCATTGTATACGGCGTGGAGACCGTCGCCGTGGCGGTTGCAGTCTGACCAAAGACATCCGTCACGGTCATTGAGACCGTATATACGCCTGGGCTTGCATAGCTATGCACAGGACTCATCGCGACCGTGGCGCTGGCCGTGGTCGTCATCGCTGGCGTGCCATCGCCAAAGTTCCACGTATAGCTCAGGGTTGTACCCGCAGCAGTGGCATAGCCCGCCAGCAAGATGCTGTTGGTTGCAGAAGTCAGGGTCGTCTCAGGCGTGATCGTCAGGGCCGAAGGCACTGGAGGCAGACTGACCGTGATGGTGGTTTTTGCCGGTAGCGACGATGCACCCGTGCTGTCCGTGACCACCAGACTGACCGTGTAGTTGCCAGGACTGGCATAGGTATGCTGTGGCGTAGCGCCAGTACCCGTATTGCCATCGCCAAAATTCCAAGTGTAGCTCAGGGTACCCGTACCGGTTCCAGAACCGTAAAAAATGGTACTTGATAGCGCATACAGAAAGCTATAAGTCAGATTGCCCGGAGTGGGGTATTGAACGTACCTTTGCACCGCCTGAATCGTCGCCGTCGGTGCAACTGGTGCATTAATCACCGTCACACTGCTGGTCGCCGTCGCGCGCTGGCCTGTACTATCGACCACCGTCAGCACCACGCTATAGCTGCCCGCCGCCGTATAGCTATGCGTCGCCGTCGCGCCACTGCCGCCCGTACCATCGCCAAAATCCCATGTATAGTTCAGCCCGCCCTGCCCGGTACCCGTACCAGTGAAGGTCGTGGCCTGCCCTATGCTGGGGCTTGTCGGGCTGATGCTGGCGATGGCTGCCGATGCTGGGGTTGCGGTCGATGTCGTCGTGACCGTGATGCTCTGGGTCGCCGAGGTGGCAGCACCGGTGCTGTCGGTCACGGTAAAACTGACTGTATAAGTGCCTGCAGCAGCATAGCTGTGCGAGGCACTCGTGCCTGTCCCTGACGTGCCATCACCGAAGTTCCACGCATAGCTGAGTGCACCCTGACCACCGCCGCCCGACCCCGTCAGGGTGATGGTCTGGCCCACGACTGGGCTTGCAGGAATGATGCTGGCAATCGTGGCAGTGACCGGTGTTGGTGCAGGCGGTGTATTGACGACCACAACCCCATTGGTCGCCGTGGCGGTCTGTCCTGCACTGTCGGTCACGGTCAGCGTGACGGTAAAGGACCCGCTGGCGGTGTAGCTATGTCCGATGGTTGCCCCCGTACCGGTTTGTCCATCACCAAAGTTCCATGCATAGGTGAGCGCGCCCTGCCCTGTACCGGCTCCGGTCAGCGTCACGGTCTGCCCCACACTGGGGCTCAGCGGAGTGATGGCAGTGATATTGGCGGAGATCGCGGCATTCGACACGACGACCTGTGCCGATGCGGTCGCGGTCGCACCGCTACTGTCCGTCACGGTGACAACGACCTTATACGTGCCGGCACTGCCATAGGTATGACTGGGACTGGCACCCGTGGCACTCTGCCCGTCACCAAAATCCCATGTGTAATTAATCCCGTTACCCGCCCCCATCGCTGTGAACGTCACAGCCTGACCGACCACAGGGCTGCTTGGACTGACGGCACTGATGTTGACTGTAGGCGCCTGTACCGATCCTGATCCGCCTGGATTAGCACTACTCCCACCGCCGCCACCACAAGCAGCCAAAAGCAGTACCATCAATGCAACAAGGGTTGTCTTGAGGATGCTCGCGCTGAAAGTACTTGTTCTGATATTTGTGCAGACTGTCAGGGTACTCATGATGGGTTTCTTCCTTAGCCGCTGGGGTGGATAACGTCAGGCCATAGTCGCTGAAATCTTTTAACCCGAAAATCTATGATCAACACGCTGATCTTAAGACTAATTCTTAACCAAGTCTATGCCTATCCACAAGCCGAATAAAACGACAATCGAGTACCGCCGAATGCGCACAAATCTCGTCTTCAGGCCAGCATACGGAGACATTCCAAGACGAAATCCTGCCCTCTCGTCAAGCCGGGATCGGTCTGGATACAGAAAGAAGCGAACAGGAAAAGTAGAAAAATAATTCAGGTAAACAGGCGACATCGGCTCAGTCGTAAAGCATCCGATGTCGCAGGATTGACCAGAGGCAGGAGCGTTACTCTGGCGCTCTCAATACTCCGAGACATTAATCAGCGTCTTGATGCTGTCATGTGTAGCAGGGGTCGCGTCACACGAGCAGCCTACCTTGAAATAGCGCGTACCATTCGGCTCGACCATCCCGGACACATAGGTCGTATATTGATCGACAAAAGTATTACCCTGAAAAAGATCAATCTCAACCTCGGCATGGGCGGCTTTCTTGCCTTGATTGTGCACGATGCCGGTGAAGTAAGTCTTGTTGTTGACATGGTGTTCGACCACATCGCTTGCGATCAGCTCATCGTTGGCTTTCAGTGGGCTTGAGGTCGTGATGGGCGTGGACTCGCCTTTGGCGGCGGGCTGGCTTGGTACTTGCGGGTTCTGCTGCGGCAGACCTTTTTCGGCATAGATCCGCGCGATCTCACGGTTAAACGGCACCGACTGTGCGTTAAACAGCGTGCCTTCAGCGGTCTTGGAATACGTAATATAGCTATTTAGCGCAGACGCACTGTAGTTCTTGCGGATCTGGACAATGATTTCGGGTTTGATGTTGTCCCAGCCGATGGAGCGATTGAGCGCCGCACGGGCCTGATCCAATTGCTCAGGCGACAGTGCGAAGGCTTTCTGATACTCATCCAGCATGCCCTCGATGCTGATGTCATTAATCTCCTTGGCACGGGAGATGTCGAGATAAGTATTGATCAACTGATCACTGGGGATTGTATCTGTTTCGGTATGCGCCCATACGGCTGAGGTGAGCAGACCCAGACTAAGTACAGCAGCGCGGGTGAGTGAATTGAATGTCATCACATGTTCCTTGAAGTAGTAAAACGATTTCCTTATCCGATCCATCGGTACAGCAATACCCACATGCAGCATCAGTCTACTGCACCTCATACCGCCCTACACCGCAACATGACTCAGATCAGACGCACGCTCGCGATCTCTTCCTTCTCATCGTTCAGACGACGGATGGCGTCATCCAGCGCGATGGTTCCGTGCAGCAGGATGACCCGATGGCCGATCGCCTGCCCGGCACCATTCAGCATCTCGACCCGCATCAGCGTATAGCGGTCAAAAGGAACCAAGGGCTGCGCGCCGACATAGGGACGGGTAACGCCGTCCCAGTCTTTGGGGATATACACGGGGAAGTCGATCAGTTTGTCGATCGCGGTGTTATGGATCCAGGGCGCCAACTCAAAATATCGACCGTCATACGGACCACCAATAATCTTGGACATGGCATGCTCCTAATCATAGAAGAACCTATACTTTTTGTATCAAGTCCGATGGGTAAAAATCAAGCATTTCTGTTGATATTTTTATGATGTCTGTCGTAGTCGTCGGTGGATAGGGCCCAACGTGTTTGCGTAGCCAAAGGGCTTGCTCACTCCAGATATATGGAATACCTGACAGGCACAGCGTGTTCTGACCAGAGTAAATGATGAAGCCCACATATCCATCAGACATGCGAGCCTCATCTGTATATGCTTAGACGGTTAGCCTTGTTGTTGTTTTTTCTTGGGCAACGACATGGCTTGCAGTTGCAGCTCGGACCAGTAGCTCAGGCTACTGGATTTTTTGGGCTTAGTTTTAGACTTATCTTTATTTTTATCAGTGTCTTGCAGGCTATAACGGTTCATCGGATAACCCCTTTGAGTAGACATTCAGACATTGAGTGGGTATTGACTATAGCGCATTTTATGATCAATACAAGATGGCGACCGTAGATATTTCGCCCTTGTATAGTGCACAAATTGTAATCAAATATGTGCGCTATACATTTGCATGCATCATAGCATCTGATTAATCAGGAAATATGAACTCTTGAGTACACAAAAGCCCATGGATGTACATGGGCTTTTGTGGATTTGACAGCTGATATGCCGCAGCATTGCTATCCAGCTTTTAGATCATTTAACAGAATGCCAGCGCACCTAAGCATAAAGGCACATTAGGCAAAGGTACCTGACTCACAGTCAATTGGAATGTATCAATCTGGCTTCCCACCGACGCACTGATCTGAACAGCACCCGGCTTGATCGCGGTGACAAGACCTGTACTGCTGACCGTCGCAATGGTTGGATCTGAAGATGTCCAAGTCGGCGTGACAGGATTACCCAAAAGCGGTTGCTGGGTGTAATTGAACTGCAACTGCAGGGCTTGACCAACAAGGATCGAAGTGATCGGATTTGGTGTAATGGTCAGATTCTTGGTGACAGTCACAGTTGCTGAACCGGTCACACCATGAACGGTGGCAATCACTTGGACGATGCCAGCCTTATTCCCAGAGAAAGTTGCACCTGTATTCCCCTGCGGTACGCCATTGACGATCGCACCGCCGGCAATCACATTCGCAATGCTGGTATCCGATGAACTCCAGAACACATTCACGGTTTGAGTGGAACCATCTGAATACTGCTCCGAAGCGGTCACGGGCATCGCCCAGCCAGCCAAGATCGAAGTCGATTGTGGCGTCACGGTGATGGACTTCAAGACCGGAGCCGTGATGGACAGTGTCGCCGATCCCGTCACGCCCTGATAGGACGCAGTGATCGAGGTCGCACCCTGCTTCAGATATTGTGCTAGGCCACTGGCGTTGACGGTAGCCACTGTATTATCCGACGAGCTCCACTGATCCGCTGTCACCGACTGAGTTGTCCCATCCGAGTAGACTGCGGTGGCGTTGAACTGCTGAGTGATATCGCCCGGATTGTTGGCAACCGCTGCCACCTGTACCGACTGCAGGATCGCAGGCGTCACGGTAAGTGATGCCGTGGCGGTCAAACCATTGTAAGTCGCAGTAATCGTGACTTGTCCGGTCTTGAGGGACTTGATCGTACCATTCGACTGCACGGTTGCAACCGTGATGTCGGACGAACTCCAGACCGCAGGACTCACCGCAAAGCTGCTGCCATCCGAATAACTGCCCATCGCCACAAAGGTCTGTGTCAGACCCGCTGGTACGCTAGCGCTGGCTGGCTGGATCGCGATTGATTGTAGGACGGCTGCGGTCACCTGAAGTGGAACAGTACCGGTGATGCCATTGAAGGTCGCGGAGATTGTTACATTACCGGATTTCAGCGACTGCACCAGTCCACTGCTGCTGACGGTGGCAAACGTGATGTTGGATGAACTCCAGACCGGTGTCGACAAGACTTGCTTGGAGCCATCAGAGTAGCTACCGGTCGCGGTCAACTGCTGGGTCAGGCCCGCAGCGACCGAAGGATTGGGCGGTGCAATCGCGATGCTCTGCAGCACGGCTGCCGTGACGATCACATTGGCTGTGCCAGAGACACCACCATAGGTCACAGTCAGGACGCCAGTACCGGCTTTCAGCGCCTTGATCAGGCCCGTCTGATCGACCGTTGCGACAGTCGTATCCGAGAAGCTCCACGAGGCGGTATTGATCACCTGGCTGGTACCGTCCGAGTAATTACCCGTTGCTGTGTATTGCTGGGTCAGACCCGCCGGGACGCTATTGCTCTTGGCGGTGAGCGAAATCGTTTGCAGCACAGCCGCACTGACAGTCAGATCATTGGTGCCAGTGATACCGCCGAATGTAGCACTGATGGTCGTTACACCGGCTTTGAGGGTTTTCGCCAGACCGGTCGCATCGATCGTTGCGATGCCCGTACTGGATGAACTCCAGTTAGGCGTCAGGATCGCCTGCGAAGTACCATCAGAGTAGTTACCGGTCGCAGTAAACTGAACCGTGAGTCCGGCAGCGACATTCGCGCTCGCCGCAGTCACCGTCACCGATTGCAAGACCGCTGCGGTCACATTCACCTGCGTGGTGCCGGAGATGCCATTGCTGGATGCGGTAATGATCGGCGTGCCTGCTTTGCTGGTTTTGAGCAGGCCATGGCTGTCTACGGTTGCCGAGCTATCGGATGACGACCAGCTCACACCCGAGGTCAGCACCTGACTGGTACCGTCCGAGTAGTTACCGGTCGCGGTCAACTGCTGGGACAATCCGGCAGCGATACTGGGTGATGCTGGCGCAATCGTAATGGATTTAAGCGTGGCTACGGCTGGCGCGGAGCTACCACCACCGCCGCCGCCACAAGCGGTCAGGATCATTGTAAAAAACATCAATAGGGCAAACTGAATCCTGCCCCAAACGGGATCTACAGCTATTGTATTTTTTGCAGAAACCATAGGAAATGTATCCACTGAGTAAAAGTCTGCAAATTTTTATCACACTTAAATCACATTTGAAAACAAAAATTATATTTTTTTAATACAGTGTCATGATTATTAAATATGAATACATTATTTTCATATTATGCGACCAATGTGTATACCCGCTGCCGAGGCTGAGTTATAGGACGATCCAGCAATCCGCTTTAGATATTGGACCATCTGATCAGTGTGTGATATCAGACCTAGGCGCGTCAGCAATCACCATATCCCCCGCGATAGGATGAGCAAGGCGCTGAGCCGGTGGTATGGTGGGATTGAATGGATAGCGATGACCGTTAAAACGCAAGCGCACATCATGGCCCGGCTGTATACCGCCACCGGCCACACACCGACAGATCGCGCCAGCCATGGGTGCGGGTTGGCAATACCCGAATCGGCAGATGAACCAAGGTTGTTTGAGACATGACGCGCCAAGAGTCACCAACTGGGCGAAGCACCAGCAAGGGGCACCCGCCTGTCCCGCACCAGCCCGGATCCTGTACATAGACGAGGGCGTCTGGTCTGCCATCACCATTTAGATCACGATAGGCGACGCGATACTGGATCGCATAGATCACGATAGGCGACGCGATACTGGATCGCAGACTGATGGCTCCAGTGCTGCATCCAGCGGTCAAGTGAATATGAGGCGACATCCGGTGTGGTCGCATGCGTCTGCACCACAGAGAAAGCAGATATCGCCATCATCATGACCAGCAATACGACGCGCATCGGCATGCTTCCTTGGGTCAGAAGTTACACCACGTCTTCGAGCGCCGACGCGAGCAACGTCTCGACCTGCCAGACCCGATAGAGACTACAGAAGATATGACGCCGATGACCGACCCGCAGCACAAACGCAGGCAGGTCCGGCACGCCGAGTGCGCCTACCCCGCGCTGATTGCGCTCAAGCCACGTCGTCGCGGTCGCACTGTCGCTCAAGGCCACATCCGGCAGCACCTGCTGGAAGTGCGGTGCAAAACCCATATCCAGCCCTTTGGTCCAGACAGTGCTTAAGATCTCCAGCGTCCGCTCTAGCCGCGCTTCATGCTTGAGCAGCACCAGCGCACGCGCCATGGCATTGACGCCGGCCTCATCGGGACGACAGAACGGTGAGAACGGCACGTCAATACGCTTGGAGAGACGCTGCGCGAGACGCCAGTCAAACACATCTCGCCCCTGATAAGGCAACGGGAAGAATTTTACCTTGACGTTGTAGTAGCCAACCATCTCCTGCTGCAGATAGCTGAGCAGCAGATAGGTAAATGGATCCTCCAGCGCCCCATAGAACTTCAGCACCGGACGCATCGCCTGAATCTCGGTCAGAAACTCAGGGTCACTGACCAGATGCTCACCCCACTCGACGTGATTGATGAGAAAAACCGGCTCACTGGTCAAGAGCTTCTGCTGGTCGAGCTTGCGCGTGAGACGCAGGAAATCGTCAATCGCATAATAGCGGCGTCCACCATAGGTGATATAGGCCTGCTCAAGCGGCTCATCACTCCACGTGATCGGTGGCTCTGTAGGTACGCCTTGCGGGGCAACCACACGGCGCAGGGCCATCTGCTGCAGGAGCGCCAGCTTGCCGCTCTGCCCCTGCCAGACCATATGAAAGACATTCTGCAAAAGATGCAGGAAGTCCGCATCACGAAACGGCGTCAGACGCAGCACATCCAGCGCCTGCTGCATAAGCTCAGGATCAGGCGCGGTGGTGTTCTCAGGAAAGACGAAACGATGCTGACGTGCCAGCACTGCCGCATCGCCATAGCTGTAGCGCTGCCACTGCTCCGGCGTGAGGCCGTCGGGTAGTTCAGGCGTGGTCGCCAGCATGAGCCGGATCGGACGCATACGCGGAATCAGCAGATCGTCGAGCTGAGCGAGGATCTGCACCAAGAGATAGCTATAGACATCATCCAGACGCAGATAAACCACGAGGCCGCGCTCGGCTGCATTGGCGGCGGCATCCCGATGATGATGGTGTTGACGGCGGACCGGACGTTGCAGGAGCCAACGGGATCGGATCGGATCAAACCACCTTCGCACCAGCGACATGACAAAGTACCCAGAGGTAATAAAAAAGGAGTTGTGCTTTTTTTAACACAAACAAGGTCAAAGTGCCATTTCTAAATGGCGGAGTCCACATGAGTGATCATGCGAAGCACAGCTTAAAACAGGGACATGAGACTATGCTAGCGGCTGATCATGACATTTTCATCACTTGGAGCGATGGGATAAATCCGCAAGCCATCCTCATCGTGCAATAAAAATGCCTGCCCGGCATCTGCGCAGGCAGGCATTCGATCTCACGTCAACGCGGCTTAGTCGTTGATATCGGTCACGGCACCAGTCGAGGCACTCGATACCAGACGGGCGTATTTGGCCAGCACACCACGGGTATACTTCGGTGCTGGACGCTGCCAGACGGCGCGGCGTTTTGCCAGTTCGTCATCAGAGACTGCGACGTTGATTTCACGGCTCTCGGCGTCAATGGTAATGCGATCACCATTCTGCACCAGACCGATCACACCACCCTCGAAGGCTTCCGGCGTGATATGACCGACCACGAAGCCGTGCGAGCCGCCACTGAAGCGACCATCAGTGATCAGCGCCACGGATTTGCCCAGACCTTTACCCATCACGGCAGAGGTCGGCGACAGCATTTCGCGCATGCCCGGACCGCCCTTCGGACCTTCGTCTTTGATCACGATCACATCGCCTTCGACCACTTCGCCGTTCAGGATACCGGTCAGCGCAGCTTCTTCGCCGCTATAGACACGAGCATTCCCCTCAAAGCGCAGACCTTCTTTACCGGTGATCTTGGCGACCGCACCCTCGGATGCAAGGTTGCCTTTCAGGATCACGAGGTGCGAGTCCGGCTTGATGGGTTTATCAAACGGCATGATGATCTGTTGATCGGCTGGGTAATCCTGAACGTTGGCGAGGTTCTCAGCCAAGGTCTTACCGGTCACGGTCAGGCAGTCGCCGTGCAGCATGCCGCGATTCAGCATGCGCTTCATGAGCGGCTGGATACCGCCGATGGCGACCAGCTCGCTCATCATGTATTTGCCCGATGGACGCACATCAGCCAGCAGCGGCGTGTCTTTGCCCAGACGCACGAAGTCGTCCAGCGACAGATCTACATCGACGGTACGCGCCATGGCGATCAGGTGCAGCACGGCATTGGTCGAGCCACCCAGCGCGATGATGACGCGAATGGCATTCTCAAATGCACCCTTGGTCATGATGTCGCGTGGCTTGATGTCGAGGCGCAGCAGGTTCATTACAGCTTCACCGGCACGCTGGCAGTCATTCGTCTTGTCTGCCGAGATCGCATCCTGTGCGGACGAGCCCGGCAGGCTCATGCCGAGGGCTTCGATGGCGGAGGCCATGGTGTTGGCGGTGTACATGCCGCCACAGGAGCCGGGTCCGGGGATGGCGACTTCTTCGATTTGCTTGACCTGAATCGCGGAGAGCTCGCCCTTGGCATGCTGGCCCACGGCTTCAAACACCGAGATGATGTCGGTATGGCCTGCGCCGGGCTTGATGGTGCCGCCGTAGACGAACACCGATGGGCGGTTCAGGCGGGCCAAGCCCATGATGCAGCCTGGCATGTTCTTGTCACAGCCACCGATGGCGATCAGGCCGTCGAAGCCTTCGCAGCCGGCGACTGCTTCGATCGAGTCGGCGATGATCTCACGCGAGACCATGGAGTACTTCATGCCTTCGGTGCCGTTGGCGATGCCGTCAGAGATGGTGATGGTGTTAAAGATCACGCCTTTACCACCGGCGGCATTGGCACCGGCTTCAGCTTCACGGGCGAGGCCGTCGATGTGCATGTTGCACGGGGTGACGTTAGCCCATGTCGAGGCGATGCCGATCTGGGGTTTCTTGAAGTCTTCATCGCTAAAGCCGACGGCGCGCAGCATGGCGCGGGCGGGTGCGCACTCGATGCCATCGACGACTTCGGAGGAGTGTTTGCGGAGGTTTTCGTTCGGATTGCTCATGGCTGATTTGCTCTACCTTGCGCAAGGCGTCAATGCCTTGCTTGACTGGGAAACCGCTTTGCTTTGGACAGCAACGCGGATAACTTCGGGCGGCGCGTGATTGGGCGATATGGGCGGGATAAGAAGGCCCAGCCATCATCACACGTCTATGCTGAGAGATCAGTCAAAACTGCGGATAACACTTTTGAGGGGCGATGGGGCTTGGTGGGCCGCCACCGGCGTTTTCAGCGCAAAAAATCTTAGGCGTCATTCTATCCTTCATGAACGATGAGGGAAAGCGCATTGGATCAAAAAATGAAATGAGTCATGCGAATGTCATTCAGGTGGTTGAATTGACGAGGCTGATTGGGAGGAATACATTCAAAATTCGCCCTTATAAAAAATATGATACAAGTCATCATGAGGTTTCTTCAGTCATTCCGATCCAGACCCATCAAGCTCATTACGTCATTGACACCGGCCGAATGTGCCGAGCGATTGAATATGTCTATCGATAAATCGAACACGCTTGCGCTTTTTAATTTCAAACCCGTCGCAGGTCGAGCCTCTAACTCCTTTATTTACCTACATAAACAATTGGGATACTTCAGAAACTCTTTTCAAGATTTTCTCAAAGCATCCATGAAAGAAACGGCTCAGGGAACCGAGATCAAAGGCAAAGTAGGCATGCATGCTTTTGTCACACTATTCAGTATTGTCTGGTTTAGCATGGCTATATTATTGGGTGGCCCAATGATGATCACCATATTGATTGATCTTTTCACCCAAAGTGACTCTCATCATCTCAAAGATACATGGCTCTCTCTGGTAAACCCGCTCATCTTCCCGTTATTTGGCTATGGTCTTATTCGTGTTGGTCGATATCTCGCCCGCAATGAATATCAGTTTCTAAAGGATTTTCTGATCCAGACGCTGGATGCACGGGAGATAAACGATGGTTCAGTGTGATTGCTGCGACTATTTTTGTATCCCTGATGACAGCGAATGGGAGGTTTGCCCGGTCTGTTATTGGCAACAAGATGCTTTTGGCACATCGGCACCTGATGAGGAATCTTGCGCCAATCATGGGCTGTCATTACGCGAAGGGCGTCAGAATTTTCTGCTATACGGTGCCTGCCTTCCAGAATTCGTGACGCGCGTTATTTCAAAAACAGACCGCGCCCGATTTCAATACACCCAACGCCAGATCTCATAGCATCCCCCCACTCACGACGCCGACACCACCTGCGTCACGGCGCGATGCATATGTCGCTGCATCGTCCGCTCGTGCTGCACGCCCATCAAGAGTACAAAGCCGAATATCCCGATGGCAGTCAGCGTCGCATTTCGGGTAAAGGACGACATCGGCACAAACGGCGGCGGATCATCGCGAATGATCGGCTGCTCGCCCTCCTCATAATGCACAAAGCTCCGATTACACACCACGCATACATAGGTATGACGCCATTGATCCAATCGGCGGGATAACGTCAGATCAGTCTGAGCAAAACCAAAGAAAGACTTCTGCGGCTTGGGTGGCGGGTACTTGAGCGGGCGCTCCGGGCATAGATCAAGTAGCACGCCTTGGCATTCCGGACATTGCGGAGGGCAAGTTATGAGTGGCGGGCATGTCATGAGTGGGGAGTAATTCATGAGCGGCATTCCTTTACGCTGCGATAATCCTTTATCCGTCAGCGATTAGATTATCACGACCAGCCTAATAACAACATCCCTCAGCCCAGCTCACCGTATGAGCGGAGGCATATCCACGACACACGATAGAGCGGCACAGCACCCCCGCTTCAGGCTACAATACCTACCAGTCCTGAACCAGAATGAAAACACCGACGTGAACCTGATCTTTGCCGGAACACCCGAATTTGCTGCCACCGCCCTCGCCGACCTGATCAAGGCCGGTCACCACATCGTGGCGGTCTACACCCAGCCCGACCGCCCAGCCGGTCGCGGGCAGAAACTCACGCCCTCTGCAGTCAAGCAACTGGCTCTTGAGCATCAGATTCCCGTCTATCAGCCTGTGCACCTCAAATCCTCCACCCCTGAGGGCCAAGCCGCACAGGCTGAGCTGGCTGCACTCATTGATGAGCATCGGGTCAATGTCATGGTGGTCGCCGCCTATGGTCTGATCCTGCCGCAAGCCGTGCTCGACATGCCACCGCAAGGCTGCTTGAATATCCACGCCTCGCTGCTGCCGCGCTGGCGTGGGGCTGCACCGATTCACCGCTCCATCCTGTCGGGGGATGCCGAGACCGGCATCACCATCATGCAGATGGATGCAGGCTTGGATACCGGCGATATGCTCTATCGTGCGCCGCTACCGATCACAAATCACGACACCAGCGCGACCCTGCATGATCGCTTGGCCATCCAAGGTGGTGAGGCTATCGTACATACGCTGGCTGCGCTTGATCACTACCAGCAGCACCGCATCAAGCAAGACGACACCCAAGTCACCTACGCCGCCAAACTCACCAAAGCCGAAGGCCAAATCGACTGGCGCCAGTCTGCGGCCCAGATCGACCGTACCATTCGCGGTCTACAGCCGTGGCCTGTCGCTTATACGTTGATGGGTAATGCGACAGACACCCCTGACACACTGCGCATCTGGTCGGCAGCGCGTACAGACGGTGCATCTATGGCCGCAGGCGAAATCATCGATGTGACCAAAGACGGCGTGCGCGTGCAATGTGGTGACGGTCAGGCGATCCTGATCACCAGCCTGCAATGGCCCGGCGGCAAAGCCATGAGTGCCACCCAAATCCTGCAAACCCAAAAACTCCACGCGGGGCAAAACTTCCAATGACAACGCCGCCTAAATCGGGATCATTTCAAAATCGCTTACCGCGCAAACCCAGCGGTGCAGGTAAGCCAGTCGCACGCCCGCGCCCACTCAATCTGCGCGCGCAGGTCATACAGGTCCTCATGAAAGTGACCGAGGGCGAGTCCTTAAGTACCCTGCTGCCCGCGACCTTGGAGAAAACCAGCGAGCGTGACCGCGGTCTGGTCAACGAACTCGTCATGGGCACACTGCGCCATTGGTTTGCGCTGGAAGCCGTGCTGACCCCGCGCCTCGCCCGCCCCCTGACCGATCCGCTGGTAGAGGCGGTGCTGCATCTGGGTCTGTACCAGATCCTGCAGACCCGCATCCCGCCGCATGCTGCGATCAGTGAGACGGTCGATGCCATCAAGCAGCTCGGCCTCGATAAAGCCAGCGGTTTGGTGAATGCCCTGCTACGCCGCGCCCTGCGTGAGCAGGCCGAGATTCAAGACGCGTTTGACGCCCATCATGCGCTGCCCGACTGGATGGCTCGACGACTGCAGACTGACTGGGGAGATGCTTGGCAGAACATCGCACAAGACTTGCGTCAGAGTGCACCGCTGTTCCTGCGCGTCAATGTCCGTCAGCGCTCGCGCAATGGCTACCTTGATGCCTTGGCACTCAAGCAGATCAACGCCAGCAGCACCGATAGCAGCAGCCCTGCCGCGATCGAACTGTTGCAATCCACGCCTATCCAGAGTCTGCCGGGCTATCTGGAAGGCTGGTTCTCCGTGCAAGACCTCAATGCACAGCGCAGTTGTGGGCTGTTTGAAGATGAATATTTTAATGGTCTCAACGGCAAAATCGTCGTGGATGCCTGTGCCGCACCTGGTGGCAAAACCGCGCATCTGCTGGAGCGCTATGATGTCGCAAGCCTCATCGCCCTCGACAGCGACAGCTACCGTCTCAAGCGCGTGCATGAGAATCTGAACCGCCTCAAGCTCACCAGCCCCAGCGTCACCATCAGTGCGCAGGATGCGAACCTTTGGCAGGCACCTGCGCCTGTCGATGCCATCCTGCTCGATGCGCCCTGTACCGCGACCGGCGTGCTGCGCCGTCATCCGGATATCCGTCTACTGCGCACGCCTGCAGATGTAACCACAACCGTCAAGCTCCAGGCCCGCCTGCTCGATCACCTCTGGACCCAGCTTGCGCCCGGTGGACGACTGGTCTATGTCACCTGCTCCCTGCTCAAAGCCGAGAACGAAGACCAGATTGCAGACTTTGTCAGTCGCACCGCAGACGCCATCGCACGTCCAATCACGGCCGACTGGGGCTTAGAGCGGCCTATCGGGCGGCAATGCCTGCCCGAGCCGCATGGCGGAGATGGTTTTTATTTTGCTGTGCTGGATAAACGGGCCAAATAAAAGGATAAAAACGCATGACTGCTCGCTGTGTTCGTTGTCATGCGTCATTCACCTGTAGCGGGGTCACAGGGACCTGCTGGTGTATGCATTATCCGGCAGCTCTGACCCTGCCCTGCTCCAAAGCCTGCTTCTGTCCCGCCTGTCTGCGACAAACCATACAAGCCAAGATCGAAGCCATCGACGATCAGGTGGTGCACATCACCCCGCCCTCCTATGCCGAGACCGAGCGCCACAAACCTGCCATCGAAGGACTCGACTATGTCATCGATGCCCAAGGGCGCTGGGTTTTTAGCCGCTGGTTCCTGCTCAAGCAAGGCCAATGCTGCGGCAATAGCTGCCTGAACTGCCCCTATGGTCGCATCAATGTCGGTAGACTTTGATCTCGCAGGCACCCTCTTACGTCTGTTTACACATCAGGGTGCCGGGTCTCTGGGCAAAGGCTTGGCGCTCAGTTAGAGTCAGGAGATCAAGGGCATACAGGAATCAGTGGATTGATCGTATTCGCGGGCGTTTGCATTCTATTGAGTGGCGTGATCCTGTTTGCCATTCTGAAGTCTCGGCAAGGCCAGCGCCGTATGGCCTTTATCCGCCAGTTTGACTTCCCGCCCGGCTTAACCGCCAAAGTCAGCCTACAGCACCCGCACCTGACGCCATCAGATCTGGATCAGGTCACGCAGGGCCTCAGGCAGTTTTTTCTGGCGTATCATCTGTGCAATCATCAGTACATCGCCATGCCCTCACGCGTCGTTGACGATCTCTGGCATGAATTCATCCTCTACACCCAGAGCTATGCCGACTTCTGTAAACGTGCCTTTGGCCGTTTCCTGCATCACACCCCCGCCGTCATGCTTGGCAGTCAGCGCAAAGCCAATGCTGGTCTACGCCGGGTCTGGTATCGCGCCTGTCAGCAGGAGTCGATCAATCCCCGCACACCACTGACGCTACCGCTCCTCTTCGCCCTCGATGCGACGCTTGCAATCAGCGATGGCTTTGTCTATGCCGCCGACTGTCGCGGCATCCAGCGGGCGGATGGTACGGGAATCATCAATTGCGCGATTGATTTTGCCGACAGCTCTAGTGGTGGGGACGTCAGCTCATGCGGCGGCGATAGCAGCAGTGACAGCAGCGGCTGTAATGGTGGATGCAACGGCGGTTGTAGCGGTGGCTGTGGTGGTGGCGGAGGAGACTGAGCAAGATCCACACTGCCTTGCTCAGAGCAGGTATTTTTTACGATAGCGCCAGAGCGTGGTGCGGCTGATGCCAAGGGCCTTGGCAGCTTCGGCCTGATTGTCATGATACAGTGCCAAGACCTGCCGGATCTGCTCCGGGGTCGCCACGTTATCCACATTTGGGTGATCATCATCCGGGCGATCCACGCCACGGCTGGCCCGCAGATCGGATGCTTGCTCGGTTTGCGGACTCAGGATCTCCATCGGCAGATGGTCGGTGGTGATCAGCGTCTCCTCTCCTGCCATCGCGAGGGCATAGAGCAGGGTGTTTTTTAGCTCGCGTACATTCCCCGGCCAGTCGTAGGCCAGCAGTTGCGCCATCGCGCCGGCGTTGACCTCATGGTAGACCACAGACGATGCCGAGCGATGCTCCGCCAAAATCGAGCGGATGATATCGGGAATATCCTCCTTGCGTTCGCGCAACGGCGGCAAAAAAATCGGAATCACGCGTAAACGGTACAAGAGGTCCTGCCGGAAGCGTCCCAGCCGTGCCTCCTCACGCAACGCTCTATGCGTCGCGGCGATGATGCGCACATCAGCCCTGATCAGCTTCTCTCCACCCAAGCGGTTAAACTCCCCCGTCTCCAGCACCCGTAGCAGCTTCGCCTGTAGCTCAAGCGGAATCTCCGCCACCTCATCCAAAAACAGCGTACCGCCCGCCGCACGCTCAAACACCCCTTTATGATCGCGAATCGCGCCGGTAAAGGCGCCTTTGACATGGCCGAACAGCTCGCTCTCCAGAATATTCACGTTCAGCGCCGCACAGTTGACGGCAATAAAGGGCTTGTCCTGCCGAGGGCTGAGCTGATGGATAGCTTCGGCCACCAGCTCTTTACCGCTGCCCGATTCCCCGCGCACCAGCACCGGAAACTCGGTCACGGCCACCCGCTCAATGATGGTAAGCATCTGCTGCATGACGGGTGAGCGCGTCTGCCAGAGCTTACCCGGTCGCCTCGCAGGTGATGACGGCGCGGCAGGCATCTGCACCGCATGCAGCATGGGGATGCATAGGTGTAAAGTCGCGGCAGTCGAACCCGCCTCGATATGGATGTCCTGTGCATAGTGACGGATGGCATCAAACCACACCGATGGTCGATCCTCACGCGGATGACGCCACGCCGCCGTTAGCGCCTGTAGACAAGCCTCGGCCTGCGCGCCTTGCGTCGCGTCATGACGAGTCAGCAAGCACTCGCCCGCCCCATCCAGCACGATCATGATCGCATCTGGGCACAACGCCAGCATCTGATCAATAAACGCATCTAAAAGCGCACTGGTCTGAAATCGCATCACGGATCTCCACAGGCTCAACTGTGTTTCGTTTCATTGAAACAATGAAACATAAATATGAAACATATCGTGAAACAACACAAAATTCAATTAAATTTAAAACACTGTTTTTTATAACATAAAATCCTTATGCAAACATGGCACCGCATTTGCAAAATAACCGCTATATCACATCTATGGGAGAGATTCAGGTGTTCTTTAAACAATTCTTTGAAAAAGAAAGTGCGACCTATACCTATCTGCTCGCCTGCGAGGAGACGCGACAGGCCGTCCTGATCGATCCGGTCGCCTCCGAAGTAGATACTTATCTGGCGTTCTTGCAGGCGCATGACTACACGCTGGTCTATACGCTGGATACTCACGTGCATGCTGATCATGTCACAGCAGCCAGCCTGCTGCGTGAGCGCTGTGGCTCACGCTCAATCCTGCATCGCAACTCCGGCGTCGCCTGCGGCGATCTGCTCATCACCGATCAGACCGAGATTCGCGTCGGCAGCATTCTGATCGAAGCCCGCTATACCCCCGGACATACAAATGCCTGCACCAGTTATGTCGTCGATGATATGGTTTTCACGGGCGATGCGCTGCTGATTGATGGCTGTGGACGGACTGATTTTCAGGAAGGGGATGCCGGCACATTGTATGACAGCATTCACCAGCAGTTATTCAGCCTGCCCGACGAGACCATCGTCTATCCGGGACATGATTACAAAGGTCGGCTGTCCTCCACCATCGGCCAAGAGCGCCGTAGCAATGCGCGGCTGGGCGCCGGCCGCACGCGTGAGTCATTCATCGCTCTGATGAATCAGCTTGATCTGCCTTATCCGGCCCAGATCAACACCGCACTGCCCCTTAATAAAGCCTGCGGTACTGCATCGATCACTGAAGCGACTTAAAAAGGACATCATCATGAAGATGCAGCAACTGACCCCGGATTATGGGATCTCGGAGCAGATCCAGCCGCAGGATTTGGCGACGCTTACAGAACGCGGGATCAAGACCCTCGTCTGCTTTCGCCCGGATCACGAAAGTGCCGATCAACCGACCGCAGCCGAGATCCGGGATGCAGCGGCGCAGCACGGCATCGCGTTTGAGTACATTCCCGTGCAACCGGGCAACATCGAAGCGTGGCATAGCGACGAATTTACGCAACGTTACCCCCAGTTGCCAAAACCTATTCTGGGCTATTGTCGTACCGGCATGCGCGCCGCCTCGGTCTGGGCGCTCGCCAACGTCGATGCCCTGCCCCCTGCTGACATACTCCATCGCGCCCAGCAAGGCGGCTTTGATCTGAGGGCCCTCCTCCCGCGTCTTCTCAGACACGCGAAGCTCACCCCGCGCGCCTATACCGTTGTCATCGTCGGGGCGGGTGCCGCCGGGATCGCAGTGGCCGCAAGCTTGCTGACCCGCAAGCCAGATCTGGACGTCGCTATCATCGACCCTGCCGAGACGCACTACTACCAGCCCGGCTGGACCATGGTCGGCGCAGGGATCTTTCAGGCCGAATCTACCGCCCGCGCGATGGCCAGTGTGCTGCCTGCCCGCGTGACTTGGATCAAGGAGGCCGTCGCAGGCTTTGATCCCGAGCATCATGAAGTGATCCTGCAGACCGGTCAGGCCATTCGCTATCAAAGCCTGGTTGTCTGTCCCGGCCTTAGCCTTAACTGGGATGCCATCGAAGGACTGCCTGAGGCGCTGGGCCAGCATGGCGTCACCTCCAATTACCGCTATGATCTCGCCCCCTACACATGGCAGCAAGTGCAACGTCTCAAAGGCGGCAAAGCGATCTTTACTCAGCCGCCGATGCCGATCAAATGCGCCGGCGCACCGCAGAAAGCCATGTACATGTCTGCCGATTACTGGCGCAAGCTACAGCCGCGTCTCCCGATCAGCATCGCGATGTACAACGCCGGCGGCGTGCTGTTTGGTGTCAAAGATTATGTACCGGCACTGATGCAATATGTCGAGCGCTATGGCATCCAGCTCAACTTCAACCATCAACTGGTCCGCGTCGATGGTCCGCGCCAGCGGGCATGGTTCAAAATCGTGGGACAGGATCAGGCGCCACTGGTCGAAACCGACTTTGATCTGCTGCATGCCGTACCGCCACAGCAGGCACCGGCGTTTATCCGCACCAGCCCCCTGACCGATGCCGCAGGCTGGGTCAGTGTCAACCAGCACACCCTGCAGCACACCCAGTATCCGGATATCTTCGCGCTCGGTGATGTCATGAACGCTCCAAATGCCAAAACCGCCGCTGCCGCGCGCAAGCAAGCGCCCATCGTCGCCATGAATGTGCTGGCGTATCTCGACGGGCATGAGCAATTCTACTGTTATGACGGCTATGGCTCCTGCCCGCTCACCGTAGAACGCGGCAAAATCGTGCTGGCGGAGTTCGGCTATGGCGGCAAACTTCTGCCGAGTTTCCCCAAATGGCTGCTGGACGGTCAGAAGCCCTCGCGGCTGGCATGGTTGCTCAAAGAGCAACTGCTACCACCGATCTACTGGCAGGGCATGCTCAAAGGACGCGAATGGCTGGTCAAACCCGACACGCCGCTCATACAGGAGCGTACTTGAGCAACGGGTGAGCCCGTGCAATTGGATTATTCATCGACGCAACATTTTTTCTGACAGGCAAACGACCCCATGATGTTATTGATCACAGAAGGTGTATTGATCGGCTTTCTGGTTGGACTGACCGGTGCAGGTGGCGGCATCCTTGCTGTTCCCGCACTGATGACCAGTCAGGGCTGGAGTGTCGCACAGGCGGCGCCGGTCGGCCTATTGGCGATCAGCCTGTCGGCACTGATCGGAGCGGTCGAGGGGCTCTTTCGTCGCATCGTGCGCTATCGGGCGGCGTTGTGGATCGCGCTCACCGGCATCCCCATGGCTCATGTCGGTGTGATGCTGTCCGAGCGTCTGCCGACCCGCCTGATGACGATCGCCTTTGGGTTAGTCATGGTCTGGGTCGCGGTGCGGTTATTTATCCAGCGCGGCACGGTCAACGACCATCCTCCCTGCCGCATCAACCCCCAGACCGGCCAGTTGATCTGGACGATGCAGACTACGCTGTATCTCACAGGCATTGGTATGCTGTCAGGTCTCCTGACTGGACTGCTGGGCGTCGGCGGCGGCTTTGTCATCGTCCCTGCACTGAAAAAAAACACCAATATCGACATTCACAGCATCGTCGCCACCTCGCTGATGGTGATTTTTCTGATCGGCAGCTTTAGCATCGGCGCTCATCTGCTGACGCATATGGCATTCCCGTGGTCGGTCGCGCTGATCTTTGTCATCGCCTGCATGGCGGGCATGGTGCTTGGGCGCAAAGCGATCAAGCGCATCCCGCCGCATCTGGTACAGCGGCTGTTTGCCGCACTGGTCCTTGCAGTCGCAGGCTACATGATCCTCTCGACCCTGCAGACTTAAGGCGGTCACGATCCGCTGCAACAGTACAGCTACCGTATACCCGGCGCACGCCGTGACAGCGACTTACTCCTGCGGTGGCATGCGTTGTTCACCCCAGTAACGCTACCGCGCGCCTCTCATCAAGCCCCACTCATCAAGCCCTGCTCACCGCATCCGCTCATCAAATCCTGCTCACGATGCCACCATATTGACGCCAAGGCTTTAAAGCCATATTATCTTAACAACGTTAAGTTAACGCCGTTAAGATTGCGCCAGAGAAAGCGCTTTGCAGACCATACACCGACCCCTGTGCAGGAAATAGACCGATGTCCACCCAACGCCCCTCCGTCATAAACCAACCCGTCCAGCCACTTGAAGACTATGGTTTTTTCGGTCCCAACTCACCAACATGGCGGGTCTGGAGCTATCCAACGGCGCTGACGGTCGGCTTTCAGCGCTCGGTCGTGGTCGAAGAACTTGATCCTTCTCTCTTGGCGGCCGTGAACTCGCGACGCGGCATCTACACCAACCCCAAGCTGCGTTATGACCGCACCATCAAATACTTTGCCACCATTGCCATTGGCGATGCGCGGAGTGCGATTCAGGCGTCAGAATTCCTCATGAAAGTCCACGCCAAGGCGGTCGGTATCGAACCGGTATCGGGCAAACGCTTCGATGCCAACAATCCTGACTCGCAACTGTGGATTCATATGACCGGCTGGCACTCCGTGCTGAAGGCCTATGAAATGTATGGCCCGGGCAAGCTCTCGCCTGCCGATGAGGCCCGCTACTGGGAAGAGTGTGCCATCGCGGCGGAACTACAGACCTGTGATCCTGACGACGTGCCGCGCACCCGCGAAGGCGTCAAGCAATACTTTGCGGCCATGCGCCCACGGCTTGCGGCATCGGAGCTGACCCAATCCACCATGAAATATCTACTCGATGCAAGTAGTGTCGTTATTGATGATAAAACCGCATCGACATTACGTCCGGTATTTAAATCGCTGGCGCACATGATGCGCGCCGCCACGATTGCCACGATGCCCCTCTACATGCGCGAATTGGCAGGCATCTATCAGTCACCTGCGGTGGATTTTGCGATCGTCGCACCGATGCGGGCGGCGATGCGTATCCTGGCAACAGGCAAAGGTACGCTGGCGCTGGTGGATCTGATCACCCCGCTGACGCGCCCGATCATTGAGCCCAAAGTCCGTGGCATCAAACCCCGCAACCCCATCACACTGACCCCGACCGAAGCCCGTGCCCAATACGGCACTCTGACCCCGCGAGAGATTCATCAGCGTATTCTGCACGGGGAGAAGGCGTAAGCATAAATACCAAGGACTCTCGCCGCGATCAGGCACGGCATGATGTCTTGATCGCAGCCGTCATCAATCGGCGGGTACGTTCCCCCCCCTGCAACGATTCAACCATGCGGCTTTAGGTAGTCATACGCAGACCACCCCAAGTCGCTTGAGCCACTTGATGCCAGTGTGTTGACCCACTGGCTTTTTTTATATTCACACAGGTGTGGTAGGTCATTCATCATCCGCGACAAAAAGCGCCCGCTCGATCAACTGTGAGGCATGACGGGCAATATCCTCGATATCCTCTGCTTTAAATGCCAAGCCATCGTTATACATGCGGCACAGACCATGCACGGTCGCCCACCCCACCTGTGCCACACGCAAGGGATTGAGGTCCTGCCTCAGCGGACGATCGAAACGCATCAGTAGGAGATGCTCATTCAGCTTACGGAAACTCTGCTTGGCCTGCCGATGAAAATCGCTGCGCTCGGCCACATGCCAGATCTGACGCCCAAACAGCAGCTCATAAAACTCTGGATTCTCAATCGCAAAGCGCACATAAGCCACCACCATCCGCTCCAGTAGTGCCGGTCGGGCCGCACCCTCGGATTGAGGCGACCTCTCGGACTCCAGTACCGCAAAGGTCGCCGCCTCAAAGCGTGCCAGACACAGGGAACCCAGCGCATAGAGCAGCTCTTGTTTGTTTTTAAAATGATGATACAACGCGGCGGCAGTCACACCGACCCGATCCGCAAGCTGCCGCAGGCTGATGTCCTCGATACCGACCTCTTGCAGGAGCAGCATGCCCTCCGCCAGCAAGCTTTCACGCAACGCCCCATGGTGATAAACCTTGGATGCCGTCATCGCCTTGGACTTCGTCGCGGGGAGTATATTTTCTTTGCTTGACATTTACCGCGATTCCTTTAATCTTAACATCGCTTATCTTAACACCGTTAAGATAACTTTTATTGGCCTAAATCGCTACTCACCCACATCGCTATTCAGGATGCGCTGACTATGAATTCATATCCTCATTTGACCCGCCCGTTAGATCTGGGCTTTACCACCCTGCGCAACCGGGTCGTGATGGGTTCCATGCACACGGGCCTTGAAGACCGCTTCTGGGATTATGGCAAGTTAGCGCGCTATTTTGAAGAACGTGCGCAAGGTGGCGTCGGTCTGATCATTACCGGCGGCCTTGCCCCCAACCGCCAAGGCTGGCTCAAGCCGCTTGCAGGTTCGCTGACGCACTATCCCGATGTACTCAACCATCGCCGCGTCACCAGCGCCGTGCATCGACATCAGGGCAAGATCGTCATGCAGATCCTGCATGCCGGACGCTATGGCTATCATCCCCTGATCAAATCCGCCTCCGCCATCCGCTCGCCGATCAGCCCGTTTAAACCACGCGAGATGACCGAGCGCGACATCCTCTCGACCATCGAAGATTTTGCCCGCACCGCCAAGCTGGCCAAGCTCGCAGGCTATGATGGCGTTGAAGTGATGGGCTCTGAAGGCTATCTGCTCAATCAGTTTATCTCCCCACGTGTCAATCAGCGGACTGATCGCTGGGGCGGCAGTGTCGAAAATCGCATGCGTCTGCCGCTTGAGATCGTCAAAGCCATTCGCAACGCCGTGGGCAACGACTTCATCCTCATCTATCGCCTGTCACTGATCGATCTGGTGCCCAACGGCAACACGTGGTCCGACATCGTCACAATCGCCAAGGCGCTCGAAGCCGCAGGTGTCACGATCCTCAATACCGGCATCGGCTGGCATGAGGCGCGTGTGCCGACGATTGCCACCCAAGTGCCGCGCATGGCCTTCCGCGCCGTCACCGCCCAGATCAAGCGCGAGCTGACTATTCCCGTCATCGCTTCCAATCGCTTTAATACCCCCGAAGACTGCGAAGACACCCTCGCCAGCGGCGACGCCGATATGATTTCCATGGCGCGCCCGCTGCTTGCGGACCCTGAGTTCGTCAACAAAGCCGCCGCCGGACGTGCCGACGCCATCAACACCTGTATCGCCTGTAACCAAGGCTGTCTGGACCTTGCGATGGCCAACAAACGCGCCACCTGTCTGGTGAACCCGCGCGCAGCCTACGAAACCGAGTTGGTCTACCTTAAAACCCGCACCCCAAAGACCATCGCCGTAGTCGGTGGCGGTATGGCGGGTCTGACTGCTGCGACGGTCGCGGCATCACGCGGTCATCAGGTCACGCTGTTTGAAGCCGCCGCCGACATTGGCGGGCAGTTTAATATCGCCGCCAATATTCCGGGTAAAGAAGAATTTAAAGAAACCATCCGCTACTACCGTCAGGAAATAGAACGGACTGGCGTGACCGTCAAACTCAACACTAAAGCAACACCAGAGTTGCTAGCACCGTTTGATGACGTGATCATCGCATCGGGTGTCAAGCCGCGCCTGCCCAATATCCCCGGCATCGACCATCCCAAGGTCGTCACCTACCCGCAAGTCCTGCGCGGTGAAGTCGAAGTCGGCGCACGCGTTGCAGTGATCGGCGCAGGCGGCATCGGCGTCGATACCTGCGAATATCTGCTCGAGCATCCCAATCAGAGCGTCGTGCAGTATTGCGATCAATGGGGTATCGACCTCACGGTATCCGAAGCCGGTGGTCTCGTCAGCCCACAGCGCCCCGCCCGAGGCCGTCAAATCTGGCTGCTACAGCGCAAGGCCGGTGATCGCCGCATGGGTGCAGGACCGGGCAAGACAACCGGCTGGCTGCATCGCGCCGTCCTGAACCAGCATGGCGTGCAGATGCTGGCCGGTGTTGAATACCTCAAGATCGATGATGCGGGCCTGCATATCCGCACCCCGATGGATACCCGCATCTTGGCTGTGGACCATGTGGTCCTGTGTGCCGGGCAAGAGTCGGTACAGGAGCTCTTTACACTGGATGAAAACGGCAAGGCCAGCCCTGCCAACTACCATGTGATCGGCGGCGCACGTATCGCCGGTGAGCTCGATGCCCGTCGCGCCATCCGCGAAGGCGCGATGATCGCCGCCAAGCTTTAAGCGTCGGTCTCGTCCAGCAGCCAGTGTGTCCATTCCACTGGCACCATCTCATCTGGCATTATCGCAGCGTGTCTACCTTCGTCGGCACGCTGTTTTTTTAAAGCATGCTTTATAAACAGACGCTATCGATCGCCGACAAAGCGCCACTCCAGCCAAGCGTAGACCCATCCCCCCCACCGCTCACCTTAGTGTACTCAGCGACGCTATGTCATCAATTCTTCAAGTAAAATGATTGTCAGCTCGGAATGCAGACAGGCATAATCTGAATCATGAAGGATATACGACATACCTGCCTACAGGGAAAAACCGCAAGGCATGCCCTGCCTGCCCGATGTACTTTTTTTAGCCTTTTTGAATGATGGATAGACTTATGCGTGACACGATGCGAAACATGTTGTGGCTGGGCACCAGCCTGTCGGTCGCCTGCGGGATGAGTGGCTGTGTCAACACGCCGCACGCGCCTCAAGGCGCACAGCCCGCGCAGAGCGCCCTGCCTGCCAATGAAGCCGTGATTCATGGTCTAAGCGACCTCTATCAGACGCCACGCTATCACCTGCAAGCGGTCTTGCATGTCGATCATTTCAGCGTCGAGCCAGAGGCGACACATCCTGCAACCGCTGCACCCGCAAACCCTACGCTCTCAGCATCGCCTACACCTACACTATCAGCGTCCCCTGCAACTACGGACAAAGCCGAAGCCATCAAACAGGTTTTCGAGTTCATGGGTGCCCTGTTCAAACGCAGTGACATCACCATTGACGCCACGATAGATCTCGAGCATCACCAGATCGAGCTGACCCCGGGCATCATCTATACCGCGCCGAACTCAGGTGCTTTCATCCGCACCCCGATGCTGTTTGATTTTGCCCACTCGCAAGGCTATATCGATCTCTCGGCCCTGTCGCACCTCGTCGTCAATCGCGCCAACGACGGCAAATATAGCCAATTCAGCTTTCAAGCCGTCACCGATCAGGTCGATCTGAAAAAAGTCCTCGACTGGTCGCATGCGATCTCGCTCGACACCTACCGCAAGCTTGATCCCAATGCCTATCACGATCAGCCGCTGACTCCGGCAGATCTGGCTGCTGGTGGCGCACGCAAGATCGCACTGTCGGTGCCAATGCAGGATTTCCGTGCCAGCACCCATCAGGCCTTTAACGATCATCGCTCAGAGCTACTCGCGGCCCTCAAGGACAAGACGGATACATCCGTCATCAATCCTGCGGGATCAACACCTGCCAAAGCCGGCAGCATGCCCACGCTGACCCAAGTCATTCGCACTGTCGGCACAACCGACATCAACACGCTGACCACACAAACCGCGTCCGCGACCGCCATTGAGGGGACTGTGGAGATCGTCTATTTGCTGGATGCTAGCGGACGCGTGATCCAAAACAATACCCACATGACCCTACAAATGCGCAGCAAGGCCCTGCATCATGTCGATATGGAGCTTGAAAGCCATACCAACTACAGCGAATTCGGTACGGCACGCGTGCACTTCGAGCCGAATCGTAGCAATACCGTTCCCTTGAGTGAAAACATCAAAGGCTCACTGCTTGAGAGTATCCGCAACTCCGACGCCCAGCGTAAAAAGAATCTTGCTGCTGCCGCAGCAGCCAGCGCATCCGCCGCACAGCCTGCCGCAACACCTGCTCTCAACCCCTATATCGGCACATGGCAACTGACACTGGCCAACCAATGTACCGAAACCTACTATGTGATGAAAAATCACACCACACTGGTCACGAGTGGTCATGAAGTCTCCTCCAGCTACTACACGCTGTCGGCTGCGCCTGATGACAAAGGCTATTACAAGATCGTGGATCGCATTATGAGTGATAACGGCCTGAAAGACTGCTCGGGCGACATCACCCCGATCGGCGATGTCTCGACTCGCTATCTGAAGTTTAATAGCGACAAGACCGCGAGCATGTGTATGGATGCCTCACAAAGTCAGTGCTTCGTTCTGAAGCGCGTTACAGACGCGCCATAACGGCGATAACGAATGAAAAAACCCGTGAATAAACGGGTTTTTTCTTTTTTGACGACAAGTCAGGCATCAAGTCGTGTCATTAAATCATGTCATCAATCAATGCCAGCGAAGCAGGCCATCAAGCAATCGCTAGACATTAGCCGTCATGACGGAAGCCATGATCATAGGCATCATGCGCATGCCAGTCGCGGGTGTGCCAGTCATGATCCCGAAAATCATAGCCCCGAAAGCCGTGATCGTGCCAACCACGGTCATGCCAGCCATAGCCTACGGGGACGACACCCACTGGGCGGTAGACTGGACCTGCATAAACCGGACGGGCATATACAGGCTGGTGATAGACCGGGCGGTAGACGGTCCGGTACACCGTGCGATAGACGGTATGCGTGATTGGATGGCTCACATGATGCACATAGCCCACATGACGTGCATAGACATGCGCAACCGGCGCTGCGCAGTGCTCTGCCGCAGAACTCACCGAACTCACACCCAGCAAGGCTGCACCCATCGCAGCCGCAAGTAATATACGTTTCATCATCGTGTCCTCCAAAATGATTCCCGGATCAAAACAGGAACCTTGGAGACAGGATGCGATGCGATAGGACCACTAAAGATGGCTATTGTGTTTTTTTAAACCCACAGGTACTTGAAGGAATGTATATTTTGTAAACGTATGCGATAGTCATTAGACCATCCGGTTCACTGCGATATCAGGCAGATGTCGATGAAACCCCACCATGTGCTCATTTCACACAAGATACGAAGCGCTATACAAAGACGGCGCGTAGAACTACAGATGCTCACTCAATCACCGCAAAACCGAGTACGCAGCACTGCAACGCTTTTATAAATAGATACTTAAGAAGACCATTTAAAAAGACTGCTTAAGAAGGTCGATGATCCCGTGCACCCAGCACACGCGCACCCGCCAGAATGATCCGCACCATGGTAATGGTCTCCTCGATCATCGCCTGCCGTGCATCCGGCGGCAGATCCATGGCGACTGGTGCCATGGTAAAGACCAAGCGCGTGATCGCCCGTGCGGTGAGCGCAGGCTGATAGACATGATAGCCGCCCAGCGCCTCAAGCCGGATCAGATCCTGCTGCAGCTCGCTCTCAAACGAACACAGCTCATGCTCGACCGCCTGCTTAAAAGCGGGCGACCCCGCTTTGCCCTCACGCAAGAGTAGCGGCAGAAAACCCTCACCACTGCTTAACTGATCCATAAAGACTTCAACCGACATCTGTACCACACTACGATCAGCCGATAGCTGCTGACGCGCCGCGCTTAAGACCTTGCGCAGTGACGTACCCGCAAGCGCAATCATCGCTATCGCAAGTTCATCGATATCACGAAAATGCCGATAAAAACTATTGGGTGCGATCTTCGCCTCGCGCGCCACCTCACGCAGGCTTAAAGTTGAGACACTGCGATGCGGTCCGACCAGTTTGAGCGCCGCCGCGATCAACTCCTCACTGGTGATCACCGATTTGCGCCCATGCGGGACACGGACCGTCGATATGGCATCATCGGTGGATGGGTCATCATCTGGAGATATGAGGGCTTGCGCATGCGGCATGGTGTAGATCAACTGTCATAAACTCCGTGCATTATAAGGCGATGCTGGGGTGCAGTGCAAAATATATGCACATTTGTCTATACATTTGTCTATACATATGTATAATTTCCTCACCACCTCATTTGGATTGCCCAAAATTGAATCAGGCATTACACACAACAACAAATGCAAAACAACAACCTTCCATGATCCGCACCCTGACCGAGTCGCTCATCTCGCCCGCTACGTTTGATTTCTGGGCCAGTCATATCGATCGCACCTGGTCGTGGCAGCGTCCGCTTGCCCGTATTGTCGCCCGCACATGCAGCGCGCAGGACTGTATCACCCTCACCTTAAAGCCCAACCGCCACGTCGCGCCGTTTCGCGCCGGTCAGCATCTCAATGTCACGCTCGCCGTCCGCGGTATCCGCCTGACGCGTAGCTATAGTCCAAGTCAGGTGCCCGGTCAGCCGGACCTACTCACCATCACCATCAAGCGCATGGCCGAAGGCAAAGTCAGCCACTGGCTCTATGATCACGCCCAAGTCGGCGATGTGCTGGAGCTGGGTGCGCCTTTTGGTGAGATGGTGCTGGCAGAACAGCAGCAGGATTATCTGTTCCTTGCGGCAGGCAGCGGCATTACGCCATTTATCAGCTTGATCCGTGAGTGGACCCGCTTAGGCCCACACGTGCAAGGCCGTGTGACCCTGCTCTACTGGGCCAAGACTGCTGCCGAGCTGTGTTTTACCGATGAGCTACGCGCCTTGGCCGCGAAGCATCCACAGTTGAACGTACACCTGATCCTGACTCAAGAAGCCTCTGACACGACTCCCGCCCAAGGCCGTATCAACGCCGAGATGCTGACCCGTCTGGTGCCCGATCTCACCGCACGTACCGTCTATGCCTGTGGTCCTGCAGATTTTGTTCGTACCGCCAAGCAGTTAACCGCTGACACCGCGCAAGGCTTCCATGGCGAAGCCTTCAGTCAGCCCATCCTAATCTCAAGCGAAACCACAACTGATGCGCCGCAGGTCGAGATTCAACTGACCCGCAGCAAGCGCACTGTCAGCGTGCCTGCCGGTCAGCCCTTGCTCGCCGCCCTTGAAGCACAAGGCATTTACCCCGCCTCCGGCTGCCGCATGGGCATCTGCAATACCTGTAGCTGCACCAAGCAATCCGGCACCACGCTGCATATCCTCGACCGCGATCTGAATACTGAAGCCGGTGCCAATATCCGTATCTGTGTCAGCAGTGCGCAGTCCGACCTGACGCTTGACCTCTAATTCAAACCAGAATAAACCTCATGGAGACCCGTACCATGTCGCACAGTTTAAGCCGTACCCTAAGCCCCGCTGAGCTGGATCAGTTCGCCGCCGAGATCGATGCCGTCCGCACCCGCGTACTGGCGGACTTGGGCGAGAAAGACGCCACCTACATCCGCCGTATCGTCAAGGCCGTGCACTACAGCAACGCCGCAGGCCGCGCCCTGCTCATGGCGAGCTTCATCCCGCCCGCATGGGTCGCCGGGACCGCGCTGCTCGGTGTGTCGAAGATTCTGGAAAACATGGAGCTCGGGCACAATGTCATGCACGGTCAGTACGACTGGATGGCAGACCCGACCCTGCAGGGTAAAACCTACGAGTGGGACACCGTCGGCACCAGTGACAACTGGCGCAAGACCCACAACTATATGCACCACACCTATACCAATATCAAAGGCATCGACGAAGACATCGGCTATGGTCTGCTGCGCCTGTTCCCCGAGCAGCGCTGGAAGCCGTTTTTTCTGGGTCAGCCGATCTATGCCGCCATCCTCGCATTGCTGTTCCAATGGGGCGTGGCGATTCAGGAGCTGCGTATCGGCCTCTTGTTTAATGGCAAAAAAAGCTGGTCTGAGTTTAAGACCGAGTTTGAGCCTGCCAAGCACAAAATCGTGCGTCAATTAATCAAAGACTACGCCATCTATCCCGCTTTGGCAGGTCCGATGTTCCTGCCGGTCTTTGCGGGCAACTTCGTCGCCAATGGCATCCGCAACATCTGGACCTTCTCGATCATCTTCTGTGGTCACTTCACCGAAGACGCCGAGATCTTCCCCAAGACCGTGCTTCAGAACGAGAGCCGTGGTCACTGGTACGTGCGCCAGATTCGCGGCTCGTCCAACCTCACCGGTGGCAAGCTGTTCGACATCCTGTCGGGCAACCTCAGCCACCAGATCGAGCATCACCTGTTCCCGGACATCCCGGCATGGCGCTATGCGGGCCTCTCACCTGAGATCAAGGCCATTTGCAAACGCTACGGTCAACACTACAACGAAGGCTCCTTCGTGCGTCAGTTCGCACAGGTTGGCTGGCGAATCCTGCGCCATGCCCTGCCGTCCAAGCCAGCCAAGGCGATGACCTCGACACCTACGATGCAGACTGTAGCAACCGTGAAAACCGCCACTGCAAACGCAGAGGCCCGCATCGCGGCATAAGTTTCCTCGTATCACCACGCCAGAGCCCTTCGGCATCGTTGCTCAAGGGCTTTTTATATTGTGCAAATGACCCGATCAAGCCTCCTATCCGTATACCCCGACACAAGAAAAACCGTGCAAAGCCCAGTATCTCGTTGAACTCCCGATCCCCCTGTGTTCTCATATGCGCATTCAACCTACACAGCGCGCCAGTCGTCCAAACACCACGTCAAATCACATGACGAGTCACGTCTCAAGCACGCATCGCACCAGTTACAACCGGATGCCGCACAGGCCGCCACACAGTCAGGTACCCGCATGGAAATCAAAGTCAACTTCCTCGACAATCTTCGGCTAGAAGCCAAGTTTGACGACTTCACAGTCATCGCCGACCAGCCAATCCGCTATAAGGGCGACGGCTCGGCACCGGGACCGTTTGACTATTTCCTCGCCTCCTCTGCCTTGTGTGCGGCCTACTTTGTCAAGCTCTACTGCCAGACACGCCACATCCCGACCGAAAATATCCGCCTGTCGCAAAACAACATCGTCGATCCCGAGAACCGTTACAAGCAGATCATCAAGATCCAGGTCGAGCTGCCCGCCGATCTCTCGGACAAAGACCGCCAAGGCGTCCTGCGCTGGATCGACCGCTGCACGGTCAAAAAAGTCGTGCAAGCCGGACCAGACTTTGTGATCGAAGCGGTAGACAATATCGACGCCGACGCACAGGCACTGCTGATGCCGGGACTTGCGACCGAGACCCGCACCCTGATCCCGGGCAAAGACCTGCCGCTGGAGGAAACCATCGCCAATATGACCGGTATCCTCGCAGGTCTGGGCATGAAGATCGAGATCGCCTCGTGGCGCAACATCGTGCCCAATGTCTGGTCGCTGAATATCCGCGACGCCCAGTCGCCGATGTGCTTCACCAATGGCAAAGGCGCCACCAAAGAGAGCGCCTTGGCGTCGGCTTTGGGCGAATTTATCGAGCGCCTCAATTGCAATTTCTTTTATAACGACCAGTTTTGGGGTCTGGATATTGCTCAAGCCGACTTCGTGCATTATCCGGATGAGAAGTGGTTCAAGCCCGGACCGGACGACGCCCTGCCCGATGGTATCCTTGACGACTACTGTATTGATATCTACAACCCCGACGGCGAGCTACGCGGCTCGCATCTGTATGACACCAACTCGGGCAATACCGAGCGCGGCATCTGCGCGCTGCCCTTCGTGCGCCAGTCGGATGGCGAAGTGGTCTATTTTCCGTCCAACCTGATCGAAAATCTTTTCCTCAGTAACGGCATGAGCGCCGGTAATACACTGGTCGAAGCGCAAGTGCAGTGTCTGTCGGAGATCTTTGAGCGCGCCGTCAAGCGCGAGATCTTGGAGGGCGAGCTGACCCTGCCCGATGTGCCTGCCGAGGTCTTGGCCAAATACCCGAGTATCTTGGCGGGCATACAGGGATTAGAGGAGCAAGGCTTTCCAGTCTTGGTCAAGGACGCATCGCTTGGCGGCAAATACCCCGTGATGTGCGTGACGCTGATGAACCCGCGTACCGGCGGCGTGTTTGCGTCCTTTGGTGCGCATCCTGACTTTGAGGTGGCGCTTGAGCGCAGCCTGACCGAGTTACTCCAAGGCCGCAGCTTTGAAGGACTCAACGATCTACCGCAGCCGACTTTCGAGAGCAACGCCGTCACCGAGCCAAATAACTTCGTCGAGCACTTTATTGATTCCAGCGGTCTTGTGTCGTGGCGCTTCTTTAGCAGCAAGGCCGACTATGCGTTTGTCGAATGGGATTTCTCAGGCTGGGGCGATGATCCCAATAGCGAAGAAGCCGAGACGCTGTTCGGTATCTTGGAAGGCATGGGCAAAGAAGTCTATATGGCGGTCTACGAGGACTTAGGCGCGACCGCCTGCCGTATCCTCGTACCAGACTACTCCGAGATCTATCTGGTCGAAGACCTGATCTGGGATAACACCAACAAAGCCCTCTTGTTCCGCGAGGACATCCTCAATCTGCATCGTCTCGACGACATTCAGCTTGAAGCCTTGCGGCTGCGGTTAGATGAGGCTGAACTCGACGACTATACCGAGATTATCACCCTGATCGGCATCGAGTTTGACGAAAATACCGTCTGGGGCCAGCTCACGGTGCTGGAGCTTAAACTGCTGATCCATCTGGCGCTCAAGCAATTCAGCGAGGCCAAAGATCTGGTGGAAGCCTATCTACAATTTAATACCAACACCGTCGAGCGCGGACTCTTTTACCAATGCCTGAATGTGGTGCTGGAAGTCGTGCTGGATGATGAATTGGAACTGGACGACTATATCGTGAATTTCCGCCGTATGTTTGGTGATGCGCGTATGGATGCGGCACTGGGGTCGGTGGATGGCAGTGTGCGCTTCTATGGTCTCACCGAGACCAGTATGCACCTCGAAGGCATCGAGCCTCATCTACGTCTGATCGAGAGCTATAAGAAGCTGCACGCCGCACGGGCTCAGGTCACAGCCAAGGTTAAATAAGAACGGTCATGACGCCCATGCTGCTTTGAGCGTCAGCAGCGCCTGATCCGCCGCCTGATCCCAGTGGGCAAGGCTCTGCTGCCAGTTGGACTCTAGCACCGCAAGCTCGGGATGACGATGGATGGTCTCAAGCCAGACCTCAACGTCATGCCATGTGCCCAAGACCTCCTGCGCCTGCTTGAGTCGGGCTGTTTCGCTGCGGACCTTTTTGGGCAGGATCGCCGTATAAGTCTCGCTGTTATAGCGCAGTTGCTTGATAAGCAGGCGGAGGCGGTGCTTATCCGGTGTCGCCTGCCGGATCGACTGTTTAAGTGTATGGCGTGTACCCACCCACTCAGTCCTGATGAGCCGCGAGAGCTGCTTGGCCTCACGAGGGCTGAGTTTGCGCGCCCAATGTTCCGGTAAAGTCGCCAAGCGTTCGCAAATCGTATCGAGTTTAAGCTGCGGATAGACCCACCCGACCTCCTCCTGCAGGCGTGTCGTGTAGACCTGCGCCAGCGCCGGCTGATTCTGATGGATCAACTCCTGTATCAACACCTCCTGATCGCGCAGCGGATTGGTGAGTTTGAGGCGCTTCTTCACCTCATGGTCCAGATCAGCAGCGCCTTTGAGATGATGACCGAGCGGCAACAGCAGGCTGTGGAGCTGACGCAGGCTTACGCGCAGGGTATGCAAGGCTTCGGGATTCTGCGGGCCTGCATTGGTCTGATCGATACCTACTCGGCGGGCCTCAACTCGACTCGTCTCCAATTGCACCCGTAATAGCTGTATTTTATCGGTGAGTAGCACAATCAGTGGTGACTTCATGCCCATCCTCCGGATGTCATTCTACTGCTTTTTGATATTAATCCCTTTTGCGGTGAGAGAGGAGCGTAATATCACCGACTCCGCATTAGCCTCGGACGTTCGTGCTGTGCCGATCCGGACAGCATCGCAATTAAGTGCATTCCGATTAACTGCACTCCGATTAACTACATCGCAACTCACAGCATCGCCATTAATAGCAGCGCATTCAGAAAGCGACTACCGGGCACAGGCTTCTCGGTCACCCGCATAATCAGCATTAAAAATACTATTTTATATCCAGCAAGTTAAGCCTGAGATCTATTTAGACGATCTATTTAAACAATCCATCCAGACGATCTACTCAATAATCCATCTAGACGATCTATTCAATAATCCACGCAAGCTCTCAGACCACCGCGGATAGAGAGACATGACCGTATCTAGTCTTAGACGTAACCTGAAGCAGACCGCCACTCATTCACATAAAAAATTTAGATTCATGATCAAGTTCTCAATTTTCTGGTTATAATTTTAGTATCTATGATTAAACTTACAGCTCTTGCACACAAAAAATTCACATAACACGCTTTAATATCGTCAAAGCAGTACACGCTACTCAGTCAGTATAACTGCAACTAAACATATAAAAAACAGAAGCCATAATTTAATTAAAAGCAATGATTTAGACTCTATTTGATTTAGATATACGCGCACCCTTGGCATCACGAACATGAATTTGAGATCGTAGCGGTTAAACGTCAATCCGTTTTATAAGGTATCCCTATTTTGGCAACGCCACTGAGAAGAAAAACCATTATCGGCTGGTGTCTGGCATGCATCGCATCCATAGGTGTGATTGGATACGAGTTTATGCCCGCTTATCTGCGCGGCGAGTGGATTTTTTATCTGCTCCTCGTTGGCCTTGGTGCGTTTCTTTATATTGGAAGAGCCCTGCTGCTCGGGCTTGCGGCGTTCATTGCAACGGCTTTTTTTCTGTTTTATCGCATGCATTTAGGGGATTCTGTAGATCAGTTGGTGCTGATTATGTTTATGACCCCGATTGCGCCGCTCTGGTTAAGTGCGGTCCGGCATAATCTCAATCTGCGCCGACAAGCCAACTCTGCCTATCTTGAATTCAACCATCGCTCCAATCTACAGATCTTAAATATCGATGCCTATGCTGATTTTCAGCAACGCCTGATCAGCCTCTGCAACCGCTTTGGGGTTGATGCCTATAGCGAGATCAAGATCGACATCCTCAACGATCAGCTCATCGCCGAGATGCTGGGCGAGCATGTCTGGCGCAAGACCCGTATCCGCATCCTTGAGATCCTGCGAGCGCATGCGGATGACGCCATCTTTCATTTTTCGGATGATCAATTGACCTTTATCCACAGTATTTGCCCTCACCCTGCCGATACGGATATAGAGCCTGCCTATATCGCCGAGCTGCGTCAGATCGTCGAGCTTAAGCTGCGCGTCGTGATCAAAAAAACCATCATCCAGCCGCACACGATCGCTGCCAAGGATCAGGTATGACGCCGGCGGTACTGGTGCTCGTCTGCCAGCTTGCGGTTGGCCCGATCCCCTATGCGCCGCCCGTGATGATGCAGATCTATCAAGCGCAGTACGCCTGCCCCGTGCGGACCCAGATGGCAGACAGCGACAAGAAAGCCATGTCACCGATGGATGTCGCCAGCTATTTTCCATCACCCAGCGCATGGTGGCCGGTCTTTACCATGGATCATCTGCGCGATCCTGTCTACCGCGCGCTGATCGAGCAGGGCATCAAACCCGGCCTGATCCTGCCGCAAAAAACCGCCGATCTGGTCACACCCAAGATCATCCTGCAGGTGCGACGTGCCATACATGACGGGGCGATACCCATCCTGATCATGCCGCACAACAAGCCCAATTCACTGAATGCCAAAGCGACCTTTGTCAGCGCCATGGGCTTTCGGCCACTGGCGGTATTGGTCAAAGGGGGCTGGTCTGACAATCTACCGGCACTGCTGGCCGGCAGCTATCTGATTGATTACTCAGACCGGCCCGGTGATGGGGAACTGCCCTTGCCCGCGCGGGAGAATCTCTTTCGCCAGAGCTTTTACTACTATGCCGCCCATACGCCAGCGCAAGGCGGCGGATATAGCATCGTGATCAATCCCGGTAGCGACATGCTGGCGCAGGGCAGCCAGATCCGCTATCCCCATCTCGGTGTCTCATGGCGCTATGGCGATGCGACGTATACCAGCACACTGGACGGTCTGGATACCAGCGTGCAGGGTCGGCTGATCGAGTTTGGCACCTTGCTCTCCGTACCTGTCGGCACGTTATTTTCATATCATCTGCCGGATATCCTCGATCTGGCAGGGTCGGTGATCTCATGGACGTCCCTGTTGATCGGGGGCGTTTTGCTGCTGTTGTTGATCATCGCCATCGTACTGCGATGGAGGAGAAACCGATGACCAGTATTGATAATGTCTTTCTGTTTGGTTTTTTTGGGATCTGGATTCCGCAGGCCTATTGGGCGGTGTTGAGTTTTTCGGCATGGCAATATTCACGTCGGGCTAAATACGAGCTGGAGCATCTGCCGGTGCCCGAGCATTGGCCGCTCTTGAGCGTGCTGATCCCCGCCTACAATGAAGCACTGGTGATCGAAGACACGCTCAGGGCGATGGCGCTACAGGATTATCCCATCGAGCAATACGAAGTCGTGTTGATCAACGATGGCTCCAAAGACGACACCCTTGAGATCGCCGAACGGGTCGCCACCGAATACCCTTGCATCAAGATCGTCAATGTCCCCAAAGGCATGGGCGGTAAAGGCAAATCCCGCACACTGAACAATGGCCTGCCACATGCCTGCGGCGATCTCATCGTGGTCTATGACGCCGACAGCACGCCCGAACCTGACTGTGTAAGGCTCTTGGCACAGACCCTGCTCGCAGATCCAACGCTGGTCGCCGTCAATGGCAAAGTCCGCACGCGCAACTGGGCTGACAGCATCATGACCCGTTTTATCGGCATCGAATTTATCTTTTTTCAGTGGATCTTTCAGGGTGGGCGCTGGAATCTGTTCCGTTTATCCATGCTGATGGGCACCAACTATGTCATGTACCGCGATGCACTGGAGACTCTGGGTGGATTTGATGAGAAATCCCTCGTTGACGATACCGAGATGAGCTATCGCATCTTTATGGGCAAACGCCGCATCAAATGGGTCCCCTACGCGGTCGGCTGGCAGCAGGACCCGGCGGGCCTCAAGATCTTTCTCAAGCAACGCTCGCGCTGGACACAGGGTAACTTTTATGTCACCAGCAAATTTCTCGGTACGGCGCTCACCCATCCCTTCCCGATCGGCATCGAGATCCTGAATAACCTGATGTGCTATGTGCTGTTTATCCCCGCCCTGCTGCTCAGCCATGTGACGATGGTGCTGGGGATTCTCGGTATCGCCGGGGTGACGGTGCCCGGGCCCTTTACCCTCTTGTGGGGACTGTCCTTCTGTCTCTATGTGGCGCAGATGTTCTTTACGCTGTCCCTAGAAAAACAGCCTCGGCATATCTATCTGTTCGGGGTGCTGGCGTATTTTACCTATGCCCAGCTTTTCCTCGTGATCGTGGTCAAGGCGGCATACGAAATGCTCAAGGGCAAAATTCTTGGCTCCGAGCTGAAATGGTATAAAACTGAAAGAACGGTGGAAAAAAAATGAAACTGACTCGCTCAACGATGGCATGGGCCATCAGCGCCCTCTGTGGACTCACCCCGCTCCTCAGCCACGCCGATGACTGGCATCTGACCAATATGTCCATCGGCGATACACTGGGCTCCGAGACCCGCTATTTCTATGTCAGAAAAGGTGAAAACTGGCAGACCGCCCAGTTCCATGCTGATTATGACAGCGCCAATGGCGCAACGCTCGCCGTGCAGCTCGACGGCAAGCCGGCCTACAACCAGATCCTCAAACGCGAAGGCAGTGTCGATTTCACACTTAAAAATCTCAAATCCGGCTTCCATCGTCTCGATTTTTATATTCAGCAGCAGACCCTGAATATGAATCCCGACCGTCATCTGGATCGCTGTGCCGAAGAGCTGAATGGCGTCACCATGCTCAATGCCGCCGTGATCCAGTATCAGGCCCACCGCCCAGATGGCTATCAGATCCGCAATCTACCCGATGCGCTGTTCAACCCGCAACTGCCGGATGACTCCGCTTATCTGGGTCAACTGATCTTTGATCATGCCAGTGATGCCCAAGCCACCGCCGTCGCCAAACTCACCAGCACGTGGTCCGCCAATACCGGCCTGCATTGGGCTGACGGCCCTGTCGAAGGCGATCGGAGAGCAGACTTCTCGATCGAAGTCCGCCACGACGCCACACTGGGGCAACGGGCCAACATCAGCCTTGCAGACGCCAAAGACCCGGCGGCCAAGAGCAGCCACCCGAACCTGCTGATCGAATACGGCGACGAATCCGCGCTGCAAAACGCCATCAATGCCCTGATCAATCCTGACTATCTGGCCCAGATCCATAGCGACACCTTGAGTGTCACCAGCCCGGTGCGCACACCCGCGTGGGGCCAACCGGTCGATATCAAGACCCTGGCTGACCTTGGCGTCAATGACTTCAGACTGGATAATGCCTCACGTAGCGTGCCACTGAATTTTCCAGGCGCATGGCAGCCGACCGGACCACTGCAAGGCAACATTGCGCTACGGGCACAAAACGGACTGATGCAGGGATCGCAACTGAGCATCTGGCTCAACGACACCCTGGCAGGCAGCGTACGACTGGACCAGTTGACCGAAGACCCCAACGAGCACAATATCAACTACCTGAGCGCCATCATCCGCAGCACCACCTACTATGACATGCGCTTCGAATCGACCCTGATCAGCAACGGCGACTGTCTGCCCCGCGCCAAAGGCACACTGTGGGTCGATACACATCATTCTGGCGTCAATCTGCCACATCGTCTAAAAATCGGTGTCGCCGCCCTGTCACCTGCATTGATCCCCCACCCCACCATTGCGACCGACCGCAATCCGGGATCACTTGGCATGGCGATTACCCTGCTGCAGCTCACGTCCAAGATGCTGCTCGGCGGACAGCCACTGCCAGCTCTCATCCAGAGTCAAGGTCAACCGACTGCCTATATCCAGATCAATGCCGCAGCCTATAACAAGATCGTGCAGGCTCACGCCGACAAGATTTACGACCAGTATGCCAATGGCGGCACCATCATCGTTGCGGGCAAGGATCACTTTGATGTCGTAACGCAAAACAATGACGGTGCCACCAACTTCATGTACCGCTGGCCCCATGTACAGTCGCAGATCCCCGACGGTGCGCTGGCAGTGCTGATCTCGCAGGATGGCGAGGTCGTGGTGCTGGATCAGTATATTTCCACCGCACCCGCAGTCCCCAAAGTACACGAATCCAGCGCCCTGATCTTGATAATTCCCGTCACCCTAGGCATGCTGGCGCTGGCCCTCTGGTGGTACATGCGGACGCGACGGAATGACTCACGGAAAGACAAACAACAAAAATAGGGCGCACCTTGGCCGCGCCTTGCTGACAGCCATCCTGTTGAGCGGAAGTATGATGAGCGCGAGCAGCGTTATTGCCCAAAGCCGGACACCACGCCTGATCGACGGGGTGTTCTGGCAACCTGATTTTGCTACCGTCCAGCCGCAGGGCAACTGGGACAAACTGGGCGCACGCACCTTCGTCGTCCAATCCATGATCACGGATGACAAAGCCTGGTTTCAGTCCAAACGCGCAGCCCACTGGGAAAAACAACCTGACTGGAGTTACATCCGCAGGCAGCCTTGGGCTAAAAACATCATTATTGGCCTCGCAGGTAGTTATTCAGAAAAAAAAGCTCGCGAACATCTGCTGGATCTGCGCCAGCAATCCCTGATCCTGAGCCATGAACCACTGATCTTTAAACCTGCCGGATACTATTTTCCCGTCGAAGCCGATCCCTCTTGGGCCAATGTGGCCGAGATGCGCCATGCCCTGTTCCATCTGCCCAAACCTCTGTGGGTTAGTATTTATGCTGGCGAACGCAATCCGCAGAACTACGCACTCTGGGTCAAAAGCTGGCTACCGGACGGCGTGAATGTGTTTTTTCAGGATGGGGTTGGCGTCGGGACCCGCACACCCAAGGAAGCGCGGGTGATGATGAACGACCTGATCAAGGCTCTGGGCCCAAAGCACAAGATCGCCGTGGTCATGGAAGCATTTCGATCGCAGCCGAATGGCACATTCCGTCCTGCACAGGCGACAGAGATCGAGGAGCAACTGGCCTATTATCGTGGACTGAGTATCTATGCCTTTGACGGGCCGCATTATCTGCACCCCGATGTGGTCAACGAACTCTACCGCTGGGGTCAAAAAAGCCGCTACGCGCGCTAGACGGCACTATATTGAACATATCGACTCGATGCATCCGTCAGACCATATACATGATGGGCCACCGTGATTAACGCATCCAGCACAGTCATGCAGACCGACTGCCTGATGAGCGCTGATACACTGCGTCATTTTCATCAACCTGTTTTTCAAGCCGATTCAGAAAATTCCGAGTCTGCTCAACCGAGACGGTGCGAGATCAGCCGCAGTCACGCCCTTCGCCTGTAGTGCCGATCCTGCCAGCCGCAGGACCATATAAAAAACCCACCGCGATCTTTGCATCGACATGATCCTCAGTTTTTATGCGTCAATACGCCGATGACACGGTTGAAGTCTCATCATGATCGCAGAATATAAAACAGGATTATTACTGACGTTTTGATTCTCATCAAAAGCTGAGACGGCGGGCAAAAAAGACCTCTCCAGCACCGCTCAGGACAGCACATCTTGGGCAATGCGGTCCAGAATTCGCTGTGACGCCAGTCCATCACCAAAGGGATTGAGCACCTCCGCCATCGTGCGATAATGCGCCTGATCCGTTAGCAAGGCATTGGCCTCGGCGATGATCTGCGCCTGATCGGTACCGACCAGCTTGCCCGCGCCGACCTCGACCACTTCGGGGCGCTCAGTGGTGGTGCGCAGGATCAGCACGGGTTTGTGGAAGGACGGACACTCCTCCTGTATCCCACCCGAATCGGTCATGACAAAGTACGAGGTCTTCAAGAGCACGATCAGTTTGGGATAGTCGAGTGGTGGCAGCAGCATCACCTGAGGAAGTCCCCCCAGCTCCGCCTGTACCACCTGCTGCACCGCAGGATTGAGATGCACAGGCCAGACAAAGTGCAGATCGGTATGCTCAAGCGCCAACTGGCGGATTGAACGACAGATATTCAGCATACCCTCGCCGTGATTCTCCCGGCGATGGGCAGTGATCAAGATAAAGTGCTGATCTACCAGACGCGCCAGCCCCATCTCGTTCAGGATATCTAGCGTCCGCGCCATATCCAGCGACTGCGTCGCAAGCTTCACTGCATCCACCACGGTATTTCCGGTCACGACGATACGATCATCTGGCACATTCTCATTTTCCAGATTGAGCGCCGACTTTGCAGTAGGTGCAAAATGCCAGTGTGCCACGCGCGAGGTCAGGACCCGATTACCCTCCTCGGGAAAAGGATGCGCCATATCAAACGAGCGCAAACCCGCCTCGACATGCGCCACCGGAATCTTCAAGGCAAAGCCGACCAGCGCCGCCGCGAGCACCGTTGTCGTATCGCCCTGTACCACGATCACATCACGCGCACGACCATCCTGATAGACCGCCTCGATCTGGGTCAGTCCCCGCGACAGCAATTGATTGAGCGACTGTCCTGCACGCATCATATCCAGCCGGTGATGGATCGGAATATCAAAAAACTGTATCGCATCCCTGACCAGCTCATCATGCTGAGCGCTGAAGATCACCTCGACCTCAAAGCGTGCATCCTCCAGCGCCAGCCTGATCACCGGTGCCAGCTTGATCAGCTCGGGACGGGTGCCAAATACAAACGAAATCATGACTTTTTTCATGTTTAGAAGCTCTTTTAATGAGGAGCTCTTGTCATTAGAAGCTCTTATAGTAGGTCAGCTCGATCCGGTTATTATGATAGGTATCGCGCTCGGCGACGCCACCCGTGCCCTTCAGATAGCGCCCAGACAGCGACTCAAAGCGGAACACCAGCGGAATGCCATTCGGCAGGGTATAGGCCAATCCCGGCCCAAATTCAAAGATATTGTCGTAGTAGGTGTTTTTGGTGTCGCTGACGTTATGCAGCTTCAGATAGGCCTGCACACGACCTAGCGGACTCTGTAGCAGATTAAAGCCCCCGCGCAGGCGAAAATCACCCAGCACATCGTAGTTCTCACGCGAGTAAGTCGCCACGTTGCCATACAAATCCGCATACGGCGTCAATGGTACCCGGCAGGCTGTGCCACAATACGGCGCAGTATCGCCCCACTCCTGATAGCCGGTCAAACCTGCAACCAGACTGCCGCGAAAGCGACTACGGTTTTGATCGATGAGATCATAGCTGCCGCCGGTCTCGGCATAGGCCAAAATCGGGATATCGCGGAATACCTGATAATTAGCGCCTACACCCAAGATCGCCGCATTCTCATCAAAAATCTCAGGACGCGCACCACCGCGTGAGCGGGTGTCACGGTTAATCGTCAAGAAGGTGTAGACCTGCCCGCGATTATCATCGAAATAACGCCCGTAGCGCGCCTTGAGCGGAATCACCCCATCATCAAAACGCCCCTCATACGACGGCGACGCATATATATCGGCAAAATAGGGCGGCGTCGTGACACGATTGACTTGCGGCTTGAGATTGGCCACCGCCTGACAAGCGATTTTGGCTGTCTTTGCGTCACTGGAGTGGGATAATTGCTCAAAGAGCGCTAGGGCTTCTTTTTTCTGTTTCAGATCATCGCGTAGATACGCTTCCTGTAGCGCCAGTTGCTCATCTTGCGGCTGTAGTTTGCGCGCGACCAGCAAGGCATCCAGCGCTTCTTTTTTTTTATTTTCACGTAGTCTTAAATAAGTCAGGCTCTTCCAGACATCGGCATGATCCGGCACGGCTTGCGTGAGTTTGATCAGCGTGCTTTCGGCAGCGACAGGATCGGTCTTCTCTTGCACATAATACTGCGCCCATAGATCATAGACCGGATCGCCGGGACCATAGTCCGCAAACGCCCATGACGGCAGCGATAACATCAAGCAGCCCGTCAACCTCAGCAGAGAATTTAGTTTAATCATAGAGATAAAAAATTCTTTCATTTAGTTTTGTTTGCCGTAGCTTGATCATAACAAGAAAGCGATATTTGTGCCAAATTCATCACATTTATGTGTAGAAAGCGCCGCGATAATCCGTGATTGATGTACCGTATGGATATATCATTTGATCTATCAGCAGGTGCTTGTGGCGAGGGCCCGCCGTCATATCGCAAGCTGTTCGCGTCGCGCTTGCATCATGACTGCATCGACCCCGCCATGCTCGGCTCAGGCAGTCCCAGACAGGATGATCATCATGAAAAAGCTCATCGCGGTTGCGCTGCTCTGTGTCCCAATCTTAGCGCAGGCCGAATACTGGGTGCAGACCGATGGTGACAATCAAAACGGCACCTTCATCGACCGTAGCACCATCACGACCTTGGCCGACCAGAGCCGCACCTACTGGGAAAAATCCACCTACCACGGCATCGACAGTCCGTTTGATAAACTCGTCAATCAGCACGTCGAACTCGCCCGTTCTTATGTCAAATTCTTTTGTGCGGACAAGAAATATCAACTGCTGCAGCTCATCTTTATAGACGGCAACGACAAGGTCATCGCCACGCTGGACTACACCAAAGACGTGCCGCCTGATATCAAGCCCATCAAACCCGCATCTAAACTGGAGCAGGAAAGCATGCTGGTTTGCGGCGATCAAGCCGGGTCATGAGGTGATCCGTGCTCACAGGTGGCGACATTCGCCTTGATACGATGGACTGTAATTAAAGAATAAGGTAAAGCCCTTCCGTTCATTGCTCATCCGAGGCTATTTCTTGGTAATGTTATGATTTTGTGTGATTAAGCGTCATTCGGCTTGTGGTGTAGAGACGCGCGTGGCAAGCTCTGGACTCATGACCTCAATGGGTTGCCGATGTTGGCGGCGCCTTGGGTCACTCTCACTCAGCAACCCCCGATCAGAGGAGACACGCCATGACAACCAACGTAAAATCCGCAATCGATGCCCGCCTGCAACAACTCGAATCGCACAACGAACACGGCAAAATTCACGTCAAGTTTGATCTTGAGAATAACGACGTGTGGGTCTATCAGGACAGCAGCCGCTCGGCCAAATTCTGGCTCGACTGGCAGGATGATCACTATGTGGGTTATTTTGCTGCGACGCAGGGTGAGGATGTGGATACCAGTCAGGGGATCATCGCGATCTGGACTGCTGCTGAGGCCGATACCTTCGCGACGGCCTATCTGAACCTGCTGCAACTGAAAGCAGGCCGTCACAAACCGCAGTGATGTGCGGATGCGAAAAAGCCCTTAAGGATATGACTTAAGGGCTTTTTTGTTGGTATGGTATGCAGCGGATGTGTTAAGGCCATCCTTTCTGATAAGAAGACCGGATGTCTAAGATGAAAACTTTATGGGATTTATTTGTAGAAGCCATTTCTGCAAATTCGCTGGATGACGCAAGGAACGATGCAGACCAAACCCGATGACAACAAGATCAGATTATTACGCCAATAAAAAACACAAGAACAGAGTGGCAAGAAATGCCACCCAAACTCATGAGAGTTTTCCTAGCAGTTGAGCCTTTAGCAGTTGAGCCTTTAAGCAAAAATGCCCATCACCGAAATTTTGTTGACCTGAATCAAACTTTCGTCATTTATGTAAAAAAATGAGAAACAATTCACATAATATTACAAAAATTAGCTT
>Ga0164294_10000141_pt1 | contig 66131 bp, 64 predicted proteins | sample GEODES005metaG_FD_111479 | JGI IMG/M metagenome (GOLD analysis project Ga0164294, IMG submission 111479) | Oligotrophic lake water microbial communities from Sparkling Lake, Wisconsin, USA - GEODES005 metaG | ecosystem: Environmental > Aquatic > Freshwater > Lake | place: USA: Sparkling Lake... | reverse complement strand
CTCGCGCGTCAGCGCGCCAAACAGCCAAGCGAGCGCCTGCTGCCATTCCCCTGTAAACCCCACGCGATCAGGCTAAGGAGGGCGGCGCGGCGATCCAAGCTGCAAACAATTCAAAATGGGGTGTTTCTCCGGCCATGATAGGGTGGTTCGAACGTCAGGAGGCGCTGGGCGGGGTGCTGCTGATCGCGGCGGCGGCGGTTGCGATGGGGATCGCCAATTCGCCGCTCGCGCCCGGCTATGCCGCCGTGCTGCATCACGCGATCGGGCCGCTCAGCACCGAGCTCTGGATCAACGATGCGCTGATGGCCGTCTTCTTCCTCGGCGTAGGGCTGGAGGTGAAGCGCGAGCTGGTCGAGGGCGAACTCAGCAGGCCGGGTGCGCGCACGCTGCCGGTGATCGCGGCGGCGGCGGGGATGGTCGTGCCGGCGGGGCTCTACCTGCTGGTCGCGGGCGCGGTGCCGGGCGCGGGCCGGGGGTGGGCGATCCCGGCGGCGACCGATATCGCCTTCGCGCAGGCGGTGCTCGCCTTCGCGGGCAAGCGGCTGCCGCCGTCGCTGGCCTTGTTCCTCACGACGGTGGCGATCGTCGACGATATCGGGGCGATCGCGATCATCGCGGTGGGATACACCTCGCACCTCAACCTTGCGATGCTGGCGCTTGCGGCCCTGCTGGTCGCAGGACTGTGGCTGCTCAACCGGCTACGGGTGACGCGGCTGGCGCCCTATCTGCTGCTCGGCCTGCTGCTGTGGGCCGCAGTGTTCCTGTCCGGGGTCCATGCGACGGTCGCCGGGGTGGTGACGGCGCTATTCGTGCCGCTCCCCGCGCTTCATCGGCTGGAGCATCACATCCATCCGTGGAGCGCTTTCCTGATCGTGCCGCTGTTCGGGCTGGCCAATGCCGGGCTGTCGCTCGGCGGCGTCGGCTGGGCGAGCCTCGCCGCACCGATCACGCTGGCGACGGCGCTCGGCCTCTTCCTCGGCAAGCAGGCGGGTGTCGGCCTCGCCACCGCGCTCGCCATCCGGACCGGGCTCGCACGGCGGCCCGAGGGAGCGAGCGACCTGCAGCTCTACGGCGTCGCGCTGCTCGCGGGGATCGGCTTCACGATGAGCCTGTTCATCGGCGGCCTCGCCTTCGCCGACGCCGCGCGTTTCGCCGAGGTGAAGCTCGGTGTTCTCGCCGGATCTTTGCTCTCGGCGCTCACCGGTTACCTCGTCCTGCGCCTCGCCCCCCAGCCATCCCCCTTGCCGCAGGCGCCCGCTCGGGCATAGAGGCAGGCGGATGTTCCGCCCCGCGACCCCCACGCCCGCGCCCCCGAAGGGTTGGTGGAACCACCCGCTTTTCCTGGGCCTGCTGGTGCTGGCCGCCGCCGTTCCGCTGCTCTGGCCGACGATCCCGCCGCTGACCGATCTGCCCGGCCACATGGGCCGCTACCGGGTCGAGCTCAGCGATCCCAATTCGCCGCTGCGCACCGTCTACTACAGCTTCCACTGGCGCTTTCTGGCCAATCTGGGCGTCGATCTCGCGATCGTGCCGATGGCGGCGCTGTTCGGGCTGGAGCTTGGCCTGAAGCTGATCGTCATCGCGATCCCGATGCTGGTGGTGACCGGCATCCTCTGGATCGCCCGCGAGGCGCACGGCCGCGTGCCGCCGCCGGCGCTGTTCGCGCTGCCGCTGGCCTATGGTTTCCCGCTGATCTGGGGCTTCCTGAACTTCAGTTTCTCGATGGCGCTGGCGCTCAACGCCTTCGCCTTGTGGCTGCGGCTCGATCGGCTGCACAAGCGCAAGCTTCGTCATGGCCTGTTCGTCGTGATCGGCATATTGCTGACCGTCGCGCACATCTTCGGCTGGGCGGTGCTCTGCCTGCTCGCCTACGCCGCCGAGATCGTCCGCCAGCGCGACGAGGGGCGCAACCTGCACGAGAGCCTCTGGTACGGCGGCCTGCAATGCCTGTCGCTGGCGCCGCCGCTGCTGCTGATGATCGTCTGGCGCAGCGCCGGCAGCAACGCGCCGCACGGCATCGAAAATGCCGATTTCTTCATGTGGCACGCCAAGTTCGTCTACATCCTCTCGTCGCTGCGAACCCACTGGATGGATTTCGACGTCGCCTGCGTCTTCCTGCTGTGGGGCCTGATCGGCTTCGGCCTGTGGGGCATGTGGCTGCGGATGAACCGCACGCTCGGCATCGCCTCGCTGATGCTGATGATCGCCTACGTGCTGCTGCCGCGCATCCTGCTGAACTCGGCCTATGCCGACATGCGGCTGGCACCCTATGTGATGATGATCGCGGTGACGGCGCTGACGCTGAAGAGCGGCAACCGGCTGGAGGCGGCGATCGTCGCGGGGCTCGCGACCGCGCTCTACGCGGGGCGCATCGCGATGCTGACGCTCAACTTCGCCGCGCACGATGCCGCCAATGCGCGCCAGCTGGCAGCGCTCGACCATGTCGAGCCCGGATCGCGCGTGTTCGTCCAGGTCGCGCTGCCGTGCCTCGCGCGGTGGGAGACGACGCGGATGGACCATCTCGGCTCGATGGCGATCGTGCGCCGTCAGGCGTTCGTCAACGGCCAGTGGGACGATCCCGGCGCCCAGTTGCTCGGCATCCGCTACCGCGTCGCCAAGGGCTATTTCGAGGACCCGACCCAGCAGCTTCGCCCCGATGGCTGCCGGCCGCGCAAGTCGAAGGGCTATCCGGCGGCGGTCAACAAGCTGCCGCACTTCGCCTTCGATTATGTCTGGATGATCGACATGCCGAAGGACCGGTGGAACAGCTTCCCCGGGCTGGAGCCGATCTGGATGGGGCAGCGCTACGGGATTCTCTACAAGGTGCTGGACGCCGGGCCGAAGCCCCTCGTCGACCGCTACGGAGCGCCCAAGATCTGACGCGCCGTGGCGCTATTTGAACACCCACCAGCGATTGATCGCGAAGATCATGAACGGGGTGATGCACCAGATCGGCACCTGAATCGTCCAGTGCGGCAGATGCAGCGCGGTCGCGAACAGCCAAGTCCAGAAGGCGTTGACGAAATAGCTCGGCAGGGCGGCCAGAAAGAAGCGGAGAAAGGCGCGCCAGCCGCGATCGCCACGGCCCTTGAACGTGAACCGGCCATGCAGATTGTAGCCGACCACCACCGAGACCAGAAACGCCAGCATGTTCCAGATCTGGAGATGGCCGTGAAACAGGCTGTCCATGCCCGTCATCACCGCGGTGTAGATGCTGGTGACGATCACGCCGTTGACGATGTAACGGAAGAGCTGCCCCACCAGCTCGCGATGTTTCTCCGGGACGTATCGCTCGATCATTCGCCGCCTGTTCGCTTGCGCTTTACGCATTCCCGCCTAGAGCGCGCGGACGACCGAGGGAAGCCGTGTGAACGATCAATCCAACGACGGGACCTATTGGCGGCTGTGGTTCGTCGCCCTCGTCGTCGGCACCGCCGTCTATCTGCTCTGGACGAAGTGGGGCGCGATCCACTGGTTCGTGCTGTCCGATACCGACGACAACATGCGCTACTCGCAGGTGCGCGCCCTGCTGTCGGGGCAGGGCTGGTACGATCTTCGCCAGCACAAGATGGATCCGCCGAACGGCATCTCGATCCACTGGAGCCGCATCGTCGATCTGCCGATCGCCGGGCTGATCCTGCTGATCCAGCCGATCGCGGGCGGCGCGCAGGCCGCGCGCTGGGCCTGCGCGCTGGCGCCGCTGATCGCCTTTTCGGTCTGCGCCTACGGCGTGATGCTGACGGCGCGGCGGCTGATCGACAAATGGGCCTTCCTGCTCGCCTTCGCGATCCTCGTCTCGGCACCGTCGACGATGGGCATGTTCATGCCGATGCGGATCGATCATCACAATTGGCAGCTGGCGACGCTGATCTTCACCGTGGCGGGGATGGCCGATCCGAAGCGGGTGCGCGGCGGCCTCACCTCGGGCATCGCGACCGCGATCAGCCTGTCGATCGGGCTGGAGCTCCTTCCTTATCTTGCCACCGCGGGCGCCCTCATTGCTTTCTGGTGGGTGCTGGATCGCGATCAGGCGGACCGGCTGCGCGCCTATGGCGCCAGCCTCGCAGGGGGCGCGGCGCTCGGCTACGCGCTGTTCGGGTCGTTCGACAACATGCGGCCGCTCTGCGACGCGCTGACGCCGGTCTATCTGTCGACGCTGCTGGAGGCGGGCGCGGTGCTGGTGGTGATCGGATCGCTGCCGATCGAGAATCGCGGCGTTCGCATCGCCGTCGCCGCCGTCGCGGGCGTGGCGATCGCCGGCACCTTCGCGCTCAGCTGGCCGCAATGCCTGGGCCGGCCCGAGGGAATCAGCCCCGAACTCGATCAGAAATGGTTCCGCTACATCAAGGAAGCCAAGCCGCTCTACGAGCATAGCTGGCGGATCGCCTTCCCCGTCGCCGCGCTCTCGATCGTCGGGCTCGCGGGCACGGCGCTGGCGCATCATATCGCCAAGGGCACGGACAAGGAGATGCCGTGGCTGCTGGTGGCACTCCTGTCCTTCTTCTCGACCGTGCTGCTGCTCTGGCAGACGCGCGCGGGCCCTGCCTCCCAGCTGATGGGCGTGATCGGCGCCACCGCGCTCGGCCAGCCGGCGATCACCTGGACGCTCAACCATCGCAACGTGCTGGTGCGCGTGCTGGGCACGGCGGCGATCTTCGTCGGCGTCTCGGGATCGTTCGCGGCGCAGCTGGTGCAGTGGGTGCCCGAGCAGAAGAGCCCGTATCGCCGCCAGGTCGACGCCGCCAACCGCCGCTGCCCGACATTGCCCGCGCTGAAGGCGATCGATCAATTGCCCGCGACGACGATCCTGACATTGGTCGATCTCGGGCCGCGCCTCATCTCGGTGACGCACCACAGCGCCATCGCCGGGCCGTATCACCGCGCCGGGGCCGAGATCCTCGACGTCCAGCACAGCTTCCGCGAGCAGAATCCGGAGGTCGCGCACGACGTGATGCGGCGCCACGGCGCGACTTTGCTGCTGCTGTGCCCCGGCATGTCGGAGACGACGATCTACCGCAGCGAGAATCCGAACGGCTTCTACGTGCAGCTAACCAAGGATCAGGTGCCGAACTGGCTGGCGCCGGTGCCGCTGCCCAAGGATTCGCCGTTCAAGCTGTGGCGGCGGCTGAATTAGCGCGGTTCGGCACTCGGCCGTCTCGACCCCCGACCCGGACATTCGATCTGGCGGGCTATAGGTCCGCCCAAATGCCCGTCATTCGATTTTCGGGCACCCGGGCACCACCGGGGATCGGAATCGCGCTCAGCGAGGCTCAGGATCGGTTTTTCGGCGGGCCCTAGCTGAAGCTCGCCTTCACGCCGTCGATCACGAACTGCGCCGCCAGCGCTGCGAGCAGCACGCCGAGGATGCGGGTGATCATCGCTTCCAGCTTGTCGCCCAGCACGCGCATGATCGGCCCCGCCGCCAGCAGCGCCGCCATCGACAAAGCGAGGACGCTCAGCATCGCGGCCAGCACGACGAACAGCGAGGCGCCGTGCGCGCGGGAGGTCATCAGCATCGCGGTCGCGATCGATCCCGGCCCGGCGATCATCGGGATCGCCATCGGGAAGACGGAAATGTCCTGCGGCGCCTCGCGCTGCTCCTCGGCGGCGCGGCGCGAGACCTCCTCGGCGCGATGCTCGCGGCGCTGGGTGCGCTTCTCGAACACCATCTCCAGCGCGATCAGGAACAGCATGATGCCGCCCGCCGTGCGAAACGCATCGAGGCTGATGCCCAGCGCCTTGAGCAGCGCCTGCCCGACCAGCGCGAACAGCAACAGCACGACCCCGGCGATCAACACCGAGCGGATCGCCATCGCCCGCCGGTAACGCGGGCTTCCCCCACGCGTCAGCCCCGCGAAGATCGGCGCGCAGCCGGGCGGATCGATCACGACGAAGAAGGTGACGAAGGCGGAGAGGAAGAGTTCGGACATTTACCCAGCCCCTCTATCCGTTCGTGCCGAGCTTGTCGCGGGCTAGAGGCTGCCCTTCTCATACGCGACGCCCGCGCGGCGATGCGCCGAGACGAGCGTGTTGCGCAGCAGCACCGCGATGGTCATCGGGCCGACGCCGCCCGGCACCGGCGTCACCGCACCCGCCACCAGCAAAGCCTCGTCATAGGCCACGTCGCCGACCAGCTTCGTGCCGCCCTCGCCATTGTCGATGCGGTTGATGCCGACGTCGATCACGGTTGCGCCCGGCTTCAGCCAGTCGCCACGGATCATCTCGGGCCGCCCGACCGCCGCCACGACGATATCGGCCCGGCCGACGACGTCCCGCAGGTCGCGCGTCTTCGAATGCGCGATGGTGACGGTGCAGCTTTCGGCAAGCAGCAATTGCGCCATCGGCTTGCCGACGATGTTCGATCGCCCGATCACCACCGCATCCATGCCGGCGAGCGAGCCGAGCTGCTCTTTCAGCAGCATCAGGCAGCCGAGCGGGGTGCAGGGGACGAAGCCGTGCAGCCCGCTCGCCAGACGCCCGGCATTGACCGGATGAAAGCCGTCGACGTCCTTGTCCGGATCGATCGTCGCGATCACCGCATTTTCGTTGATGTGCTTGGGCAGCGGCAGCTGGACGAGGATGCCGTCGACGGCGGGATCGGCGTTCAGCTGGCGGACGAGATCGAGCAGCGCCTCCTGGCTCGTCTCGGCGGGCAGGCGGTGGGTGAAGCTCGCCATGCCGGCCGCCTCGGTCGCCCTGCCCTTCGATCGCACATAGACGCCGCTCGCCGGATCCTCGCCGACCAGCACCACCGCGAGGCCCGCCTTGCGCCCGGCCGCCGCCTCGAACGCGGCATGCTGCTCACCGACGCGGGCGCGCAGCGCCGCGGCCCGCGCCTTGCCGTCGATGATCGCCGCCGCCATCAATAGGCCCCGACGCTGGCCGCCAGCCGCGGGATCACCACGCCCATCAGGATGCGGATGATCAGCAGCACCACCAGCGGCGAGAAATCGAGCGCGCCGAAATCGGGCAGGATGCGCCGGATCGGCCGATAGAGCGGCTCGGTCATCTGGTTGAGCGTGTTGAAGACCTGCCGCACGAACTCGTTGCTCGTGTTGATCACGTTGAACATGATCAGCCACGACAGGATCGCCTGGATGATGATGATCCACCAGAGCACGTTGAGCAGGATCTGGATGATCTGGAAAATGCCGCCGAGTAGCATGGATGCCCCTTGCAACGATCGCTCGGCGAAGGCCGATGCGGGTGTATTAGTAACTTAGAACGCGGGTGTCGCCAATCAACCCATGCGGACGAGCGTACCGGCACCACGTTTCGTGAAAATCTCGATCAGCATCGCATGCGGCACCCGCCCGTCGAGGATGACGGCGGCGTCGACACCGCCCTCCACCGCATCGATGCACGTCTCCAGCTTCGGGATCATGCCGCCGGTGATGACGCCGTTGCGCTGGAGGATCGCGATGTCCGCCGGCGTCAGATCGGTGATGAGCTTCTTGTCGTGATCCAGCACGCCCGCGACGTCGGTCAGCAGGAACAGCCGCTCGGCGCCCGTCGCGATCGCCAGCGCACCCGCCATCGTATCGGCGTTGATATTGTAGGTCTCGCCATCGGGGCCGACGCCGATCGGCGCGACGACGGGGATCATGCCCGCCTTGGAGATCGTATCGAGCAGCCGCGTGTCGATATCCTCGGGCTCGCCGACGAAGCCGAGATCGTCCTCGCCCTGCACCTTCTTGACCGTGACGAGCCGCCCGTCCTTGCCCGAGATGCCGACGGCGCGGCCACCCTCGGCCGATATCCACGAGACGATCTCCTTGTTGATCGATCCCGACAGAACCATCTCGGCGACCTTCATCGTCGCCTTGTCGGTGACGCGCAGCCCGTTGACGAAGCGGCTCTCGATCCCCTGCGCCTTCAGCGCCGCGCCGATCTGCGGGCCGCCGCCGTGGACGACGATCGGGTTGATGCCGACGTGCTTCAGCAGCACGACATCCTCGGCGAAATCCTCCGCCGCATCGGCATCGCCCATCGCGTGCCCGCCATATTTCACGACGAAGGTCGCGCCGGCATAGCGCTGCAGATAGGGCAGCGCCTCGGCAAGCGTTTCGGCCTTTTCGAGCAGGGCGGGATCGAGGCTGTTGTCGGTCATGCGCGCGCCTTTAGATCGTCCGTCATCCCAGCGAAAGCTGGGATCTCTATCGATGGAGACCCCAGCTTGCGCTGGGGTGACGGGCTAGGCGCGATCCAGCCGCCGTCCCCACGCCACGAAGGCGGTGATCAGCCACGGCACCAGCACCACCGACAGCACCACCTTGGTCAGCATCTGCCCGGCCATCAGCCCCACGATCGGCCGCTCGCCATAGAAACTGATCGAGATGAACAGCACGGTATCGACGATCTGGCTGACGACGCTGGCGATCATGCCGCGCAGCCAGACGAGCTTGCCCTCGCCCTCCGCGCGCTTGAGCTTGGAGAAGATGAGGACGTTCAGCGTCTGCGACGTGCCGTAGGAGATCAGCCCCGCCACCATCATCCGCGCGCCCTGGCCGACGACGATCGGAAAGGCGGTGATCGCCGGCGGATACATGCCGGGATCGGTCGGCAGCGCCAGCACGAGCTGGATCAGCACGGCGGCGACGATCAGCGGCAGGAAGCCCCACCGGACCAGCGCATTGCCCGCCTTGCCGCCGTGCAATTCGGTCACGGCGCTGCCCATCGCGACCAGCAGCAGGAAGGCGAAGATCCCCGCCTCCACCGAAAGCGGCCCGAGCGCGACCTGCTTCACCCCGAGCACGCCCGCGATGCAGACCATGCCCCCGTAGAAAAGCGCGAAGATGAAGAGCGAGCGGGGGAAAGTGCGGGGTGTGTCCATGGGCGAAGCGTAACGACTCACGCGGCGCTGTCACCCCCAAACCTCCCTGGGATCAATCCAGCCATTGCCTGCGCCGCGAACCCGCTTAGGAATTGCGCATGACCGATTTCGCATCCCTCCTGCTTCCCGATCGCGGCCAGCCCGCGCGCATGCTCCATCTCGTCGCCAAGAAGGACCTTCCCGGCTGGCTGGAGGCGCAGCCGCCGCGGACGCGGGCTGCGGTGACCGCGGCCGGGTTCGAAGGCGATGCGGGGGGTGTCGTGATCCTCGGCGGCGATGCGCCGGAAGAGTGGTCGGCGCTGGTCGGGGCGGACGAGAAGGGCGGCCCGTGGGGGCTGGCGGCGGCCGCGGCGAAGCTGCCCGAGGGGAGCTATCGGCTGGCCGAGGGCGCCGCGCCCGGCGAGGCGGCGCTCGGCTGGCTGCTCGCGCAGCATCGTTTCGATCGCTATCGCAAGGACCCCAAGCCGATCGTCCAGCGCGTGCTGCTGACTCCCGATCCGGCGCGCATCGCGGCGACGGTGCGGCTGGCCGAGGCGGTCGCGCTGGTCCGCGATCTCGTCGACACGCCGAGCGCCGATCTCGGACCCGCAGAGCTCCAGCAGGCGGTGGAGGAAGCGGGCCGCGCCTTTTCGGCCAAGGTGACGGTGACGCAGGGCGAGCCGCTCGAAACCGGTTTCCCGATGATCCATGCGGTCGGCCGCGCCGCTGCCCGCCGCCGCGCGCCGCGGCTGATCGAGCTCGAATGGGGGGAGCCCAAGCATCCGCGCATCGCGATCGTCGGCAAGGGCGTGTGCTTCGATTCGGGCGGGCTCGATATCAAGCCGTCGTCGGGCATGCTGCTGATGAAGAAGGACATGGGCGGTGCGGCGCACGCGCTGGCGCTCGCGCGGCTGGTGATGGCGGCACGACTGCCGGTGCGGCTCCACCTGCTGATCCCGGCGGTGGAGAATGCGATTTCGGGCGATGCCTTCCGCCCCGGCGACGTGCTCGCCAGCCGCAAGGGGCTGCATGTCGAGATCGGCAATACCGATGCCGAGGGGCGGCTGGTGCTCGGCGATGCGCTGGCGCTGGCGTGCGAGCATGATCCCGCGCTGATCCTCGATTTCGCCACGCTCACCGGCGCCGCCCGCGTGGCGCTCGGCCCCGATCTGCCCGCGCTGTTCGCCAACGACGATGCACTGGCCGCCGACTTCGCCGCCTTGGGCCAGGAGGTCGGCGATCCGGTGTGGCGGCTGCCGCTCTGGGCGCCGTATAACGATATGCTGAAGTCCGACCTCGCCGACATCAACAATGCCGGCAGCGGCGGGTTCGCGGGATCGATCACCGCCGCTCTGTTCCTCGAACGCTTCGTCGCGAAGGGCACGGCCTGGGCGCATCTCGATACCTTCGCCTGGATGCCGTCGGCCAAGCCGGGGCGTCCCAAGGGCGGCGAGGCGCTGGGTCTGCGCGCCGCCTGGGCGTTGCTCGAACGCCGCTACGCCCGCCAATGAATCGGCGAAATGCACCGGGCATGAAACGATCTGGCGTCACGCGTGTTGTCAGGGCTGCAGGGGGGATGTTGTAGGGAAGAGGCAACGGGCCATGATGCATGACACGACACTTGCGGGCTGGATGCAGACCCTGGTGGGATATGTCCGCTCGGGGCAGCCGGACCTTACCAATCGCCAGATGGCGCTGCTGCTGCTCGTCTATCTGACGCCGGGGCCGCACACGGTGCGGGGCCTTGCGCAGGCGCTGGGCGTTTCCAAGCCGGTGGTCACACGCGCCTTGAATACGCTCGGCGCGCTCGGCTATCTGCGGCGCGAGCGCGACGAGAATGATCGTCGCAACATCTTCATCGCGCATACGGACATTGGGGCACATTTCCTTGAAGGCTTCGGAGGGCTCATCGACGGCGATACGGCGCCCGGGCTCGCCAAGCAGCTCGGAACGGCCCGCGGCTGAACGCTTCCGGCTGGAGGGGCCGTCGCGGCGGCCCGATCCGCGCACCCATGCCTACCGTGCCGACGTCGCCGACGTGCGGCTGGCGGGGACGCTCTTCGCTCCGCATTACGCGCGCGCCCGGCATTGCGGGGTCGGTTCACCGAGCGTGATGCTCCACGCGGCGCCTGACACGGTCGCGCGCGCGGAGTCGCAACTGGTGGCGGGCGAGGGCTTCGAGACGCTGGAGATCGCCGGTGGCTGGGCGTGGGGGCGCTGCCTGCACGACGATTATGTCGGCTATCTGCCCGCCGAGGCGCTCGATGCGCCGGTCGAGGCCACGCACCGCATCACGGCGATCGCGGCGCCGGTGTTCGCGGAGGCGGATATCAAGGCAGCGGTGGCGAAGACGCTGCCGATCGGCGCGCTGGTGGTGGCCGAGGCTTCCGGCGACTTCCTCGCGGTCGGGGGCGGCTTCGTCCACGCGCGTCATGCTGCGATGGTTGATGCGCTGGCGAGCGATCCGGTCACCGTCGCCGAACAGCTTATCGGCCAGCCTTATCTCTGGGGCGGGCGCGGTGCCGGCGGCATCGATTGCTCGGGCCTCGTCCAGCTGTCGCTGGCCTTCACCGGGGTCGCCGCGCCGCGCGATAGCGACATGCAGCGCGATCAACTCGGGGTTCCGATCCCCGAGGAGGCCCGGCTCCGACGAGGCGACCTGATCTTCTTTCCCGGCCATGTCGGGATGATGGTGGACGAAGACCGGCTGATCCATGCCAATGCATATTGGATGGCGGTGACGGTTGAGCCACTGGCGGATGTGATCGCGCGCCTTATCTCGACCCATGAGCGGCCGGTGCTGGCGCGCAAGCGACTGGACTAAGACCATGAAAGTGTTTGTTGACGGCGGGGTCGGGACCACCGGCCTCGAAATCCATGAGCGGCTGAGCGGCCGCGCCGATCTCGAGCAGATCGTCCTGCCCGAGGCACAGCGCAAGGACGCCGCCGCGCGCGCCGATGCGCTGAACGCAGCCGATATCGTCATCCTCTGCCTGCCCGACGATGCCGCGCGCGAGGCGGTGGCGCTGATCGGGAATGACACGACGCGGGTGATCGACGCCTCGACCGCGCACCGGACGGCGCCAGGCTGGACCTACGGCTTCCCCGAGCTCGTCGGGCACGACGTCGTCGCCGCATCGAAGCGCGTGAGCAATCCGGGCTGTTATTCGACCGGCTTCATCGCGCTGGTGGCCCCGCTGGTCCGGGCCGGGCTGCTGCCCGCCGACTGGCCGTACGTCAGCAATGCGATTTCTGGCTACACCGGCGGCGGCAAATCGATGATCGCCGAGTTCGAGGGCCCGGACGGCGCGCCGACCGCGTGGCGCTCCTACGCGCTCGGCCTCAACCACAAGCATGTGCCCGAGATGCAGGCGCATTGCGGCCTGACCCTGCCGCCGATCTTCGCCCCCGCGGTCGCCAATATGCCGCGCGGGATGGTCGTCGAAGTGCCGTTGCCGCTGGCCGCGATGCCGGGGGCCGCCGATCCCGCCGCGCTCACGGAAGGGCTGAAGGCCGCCTATGCCGGATCGCCGATCGTCCGCGTGATCGAGGGCTATGACGGCGGCACGCTCGCCATCGAGCGGCTGTCGGGCACCGACGGCCTCGATCTCTTCGTCTTCGCCGGCAAGGACGGCAGCCAGGCGCGCCTGGTCGCCGCGCTCGACAATCTCGGCAAGGGCGCGGCCGGGGCGGCGGTCCAGAACCTCAACCTGATGGCGGGCTTCCCGGAGACCGAGGGGCTGCGGCTTTAGCTGGCCACAGCCTCTCCTCGATCACGCAAACGGGGTCACCCCACCATTCCGCGCAGCGCCGCGAGATCATAGCCCTGTGCGCCGGCCTTCTCGATCAGCGCCTCGACATCCTCGCCCTGCGTCACGCGCGCCAGCGCCCACAGCCAGGTCGAGCGCGTTCCCGATCGGCAGAAGGCCAGCACCGGGCCGTCCGCCGCCGCCAGCGCCGCTGCCATCGCATCGACCTGATCCTGCCTGAGGTCGGACATCGTCGTCGGCACCGCGGTGTAGCGAAGGCCCGCTGCCGCCGCCGCCGCCGCGATCTCGGCCGAGCTCGGCTGGCCCGGCTGCTCGTCGTCGGGGCGGTTGTTGATCACGCCGGTGAACCCCAGCGCCGCGGCCGTCACGACATCGTCGGTGCTGATCTGGGGGGACACCGAAATCGTGTCGTCGAGCTTCAGGAACATGGGCCTCTCCTCCTTGAATGACGGGTAGCGAGTTTCGTCGCGGCCTCTGGGCGCCCCGACGGCGCTGCGCAAGAGCAGGCGGAACAGCCCCCCTGCCGCGTTCGTTTTCCCTCCAACCTCACCCCGAGGAATGGAGAGATGCAATGACCGATCGCCTGACCAAGGACCCCCTCGACGCGACCGGCGACGAGGCGATCGACCTCGATGCCGCCGAGGGCCGCGCGCCCGGATCGTTCGGCGAGCCCGACCAGCGGCTCGATCGCCAGGGCGGCATCAACCAGGGCACCGTCCCGGAGAATCTGACGCCCGAGCAATATGCCGAATACAAGCGCCGCCGCGCGCTCGGTAACGCGGTCGACGACAATGCCGCCTCGCACCAGGGCGGGATGGGCGCGCAGAGCGGCCAGGCGGACTTCGGCTCGGCCGGCAACCTCGCCGGTGGCTTCGGCGACGGGCGCTGACCTGAGTCCAACGGTGCCCCGGCGCAGGCCGGGGCGCTGTCGGCAGGCGATGCGATGCGCCTCCAATGCTCCGGCCTTTGCCGGAGCACAAGGAGGAGCCAGACAGGCCGGACATTCCGGCCCGTTTTCGCATGTTCGAAAACCATGGAATCCCCCTTTTAGAGAAGCCGTCTAGCCTGCCGAAAGAGGGTCTCGAAGGGCACGCGGTGGTCCTTCAGAACGAATCTTCGACAGACTCGGCCCTCCTCGGCAGGGCCAGGGAGGAGCAGCGACAATGTGAGAAAACGCAGGGGAAAGCCGCAGCCGCCGGATACACCCTCGATCCGAATCAGCTACACTTTCCGAGCGTCCGGTAAACCTACCACATCAGCGTCACGCTGTCAAGTGTTTTGTTTCGCCCTAGGCCCTGACTTGTTCGCTACGAAGGCCCGATCTCGATGAGCCACATGTCCGGCGGCGCGAACAGACGGAGCGGGATCTGGCTCGTGCCCACCCCGCCCGACACGACCAGGGTCCGCCCATTCTCCGAATAGAGCCCGCAGGCGTAGCGCCGCCCGAAATGCGAGGGCACGAAGATCGCGCCGAACCACGGCAGCGCGATCTGCCCGCAATGGGTGTGCCCCGCCAGCGTCAGCGGGATCGGTAGCTGCTCGAACGGGAAGACGTCCGGGCTGTGCGCGATCAGGATCGGCAGGCCTTGCCTCCGCAGCATCGAAAGCTCGGTCGGGATCAGCCGCGCACTGCGGCTATATTGGTCGTCGATGCCGCCGATCACGAGTGGGCCCACGGTCGCCGCCGAATTGCTCAGCACGCGGATCTTCGCCGCATAGAGCGCCTGGCGGATCGTCTGCGGATCGGACCAGTGATCGTGGTTGCCGAGCACCGCATAGGTGTCGAGCCGAGGCCTGAGATCGCGCAATGGCTTCAGCGCGGAGCCTATCCGCTCGGGATGGTCCTGCACGCCGCCGCCGACGAAATCACCCGCCAGCACGATCACGTCGGGCTTCAGCGCGTTGATCTGGCCGACGATCCGCTCCAGCCGCGCCTTCGATGTCGTCAGGTTCGAGACGTGGAGATCGCTGACCAGCAGCAGCCGCATCGGCGGCGTCCCCTTCGGCCAGACCGGCGTGCGGTAGCTGGTGTGGCGGACGATCGGATCGCTCTGCGCCAGCCGCAGCCCGTAAATCGCCAGCCCGGCCGGGATCAGCACGAGCAGCGCCAGGGCAATCCACTCGCAGCCGATCCGCGAGAGACGCACGCTCATTTGCGCCCGAACAATTTCTCGATGTCGCCGTGGGCGAGCTTGATCCAGGTCGGGCGGCCGTGGTTGCACTGGCCGGAATGCGGCGTGATCTCCATCTCGCGGAGCAGGGCGTTCATCTCGGCGACCGAAAGGATGCGCCCGGCGCGCACGGAGCCGTGGCACGCCATCGTCGCGGCGACATGGTCGAGCTTTTCCTTCAGGCTCAGCGCCTCGTCATAGGCGCCGAGTTCGTCGGCGAGGTCGGTGACGAGGCCTTTCGGATCGCTCCGCCCGAGCAGCGCCGGCATCGCCCGCACCAGCACCGCCTTGGCGCCGAACCGCTCGAGCTCGAGCCCCATTTCGGTGAGCTCGTCGATCCGCGCCTCGAGCCGGTCGCACGCGACCTCGTCGAGCTCGACGACCTCGGGCAGCAGCAGCGCCTGCCGCGCCACGCCGCCTTCGCCGAGCGCGCGCCGCATCCGCTCGAGGACGAGGCGCTCGTGCGCGGCATGCTGGTCGACGAGGACGAGGCCGTCGGAGGCTTCGGCGACGATATAGGTGGCCGCGACCTGGCCGCGGGCGATGCCGAGCGGGTGGTCGACCTGCGGGGCGGCTGTGGCGATTTCGGCGCGGGCGGCGGGGGCGGGGCGGTAGCCGGGGATCGCGTCCCAGACTGAGCCTTGCACTGCGCTAAGCCCCTCCCCTGCAGGGGAGGGGTAGGGGGTGGGGGCGAGCGAAGCGAGCGTCGGCGCTTGCGGCACATGACTCCCCCACCCCAACCCCTCCCCTGAAGGAGAGGGGCTTGCAGGGCCCGTCTGCCAATTCCCCAGGCTGCCAACAGCCGCCCGCTGCGCACTCCGAAACCCCGCCTCGTCGAGCGCCGCCCTCAGGCCGCCGACGATCAGCCCGCGGACCAGCCCCGCCTCGCGGAAGCGCACCTCGGTCTTCGCCGGATGGACGTTCACGTCCACCTCCTCGGTCGGCAACTCGATGAACAGCACCACCACCGGATGGCGGTCCCGCGCCAGCAGGTCCTGATAGGCGCCACGCACCGCGCCGATCAGCAGCCGGTCCTTCACCGGCCGTCCGTTGACGAACAGATATTGGTGATCGGACACGCCGCGATTGAAGGTCGGCAGCCCCGCGACGCCGCCCAGCCTTATGTCGCCCCGCACATGATCGATGCCGATCGAATTGCGCACCAGCTCGCGGTCGGTCAGCGCCGCGACGCGCTCGGCCTGGCTCTCGCCCGCCTGCACCGCGATGCTCCGCCGGCCGTCATGCTCCAGCGTGAAGCCGATCTCGGGCCGCGCCATCGCGAGGCGGCGCACGACATCGACGCAGGCGGCATATTCGGCGCGGGGTGAGCGCAGGAACTTCTGCCGGGCCGGCACCCGCGCGAACAGCGCCTCCATCTTGACCCGCGTGCCCGGCGGCAGCGCGGCCGGGCCTTCCTCGACGACATCGCCATTGTCGACCGTGCGGCGCCAGCCTTCGGCACCGCGCACCCGGCTCTCGATGCTCAGCCGCGCGACGCTCGCGATCGAGGGCAGCGCCTCACCCCGAAAACCGAGCGTTTCGACCGCCTCGATTCGGTCGTCCGGCAGCTTCGACGTCGCATGCCGTTCCAGCGCCAGCGCCATCTCGGGCGGGCTCATGCCCTTGCCGTCGTCGGTTACCTCGAGCCCTGAAATCCCCCCTTCCCACAGGCGGATCGCGATGCGCGTGGCGCCCGCGTCGATCGCATTTTCGACGAGTTCCTTGAGCGCGCTCGCCGGACGCTCGACCACCTCGCCGGCGGCGATGCGATTGACGAGATGCTCGGGGAGTCGCCGTATTGACATGGAGGGCCGCTCTAGCCCAAGCGGCGGCCTTCCGCGACCCGGGGCGCTTCCTTTCATCATTGGATTCGGCGGCGGCGGCGGGCAGCTTGTGACGAACTCTTTAGTGACGGATATTGCCCCGTGATGCGTTGGCTCAAATTCATGTCGCACGACATGGCGATCGATCTCGGTACCGCCAATACGCTGGTCTACGTGCGGGGGCGCGGCATCGTGCTCAACGAGCCTTCGGTGGTCGCGATGGAGACGATCAACGGCGTCAAGAAAGTCCGCGCCGTCGGCGACGATGCCAAGATGATGATGGGCAAGACCCCGGATTCGATGGTCGCGATCCGCCCCTTACGTGACGGCGTCATCGCCGACATCGACGTCGCCGAGGACATGATCAAATATTTCATTGCCAAGGTGCACGGCGGCAAGCCGCGCTGGTGGCGTTCGCCGACGATCGTGATCTGCGTGCCGTCGGGCTCCACCAAGGTTGAGCGCCGCGCGATCCGCGATGCCGCGTCGAACGCGGGCGCTACGGAAGTCTTCCTGATCGAGGAGCCGATGGCCGCCGCGATCGGCGCCGACATGCCGGTGACCGAGCCGATCGGATCGATGGTCGTCGATATCGGCGGCGGCACCACCGAAGTCGCGGTGCTTTCGCTGCGTGGCCTCGCCTACACGACCAGCGTGCGCGTCGGCGGCGACAAGATGGACGAGGCGATCGTCTCCTACATCCGCCGCAACCACAATCTGCTGATCGGCGAAGCCACGGCCGAGCGGATCAAGCAGACCTATGGCGTCGCCCGGCTGCCCGCCGACGGCATCGGCCAGCGCATCCAGATCAAGGGCCGCGATCTCGTCAACGGCGTGCCGAAGGAGATCGAGATCACCCAGGCGATGATCGCCGAGGCGCTTTCTGAACCGGTCTCCGCGATCGTCGAGGGCGTCCGCATGGCGCTGGAGAACACCGCGCCCGAGCTCGCCGCCGACATCGTCGACCAGGGCATCGTCCTCACCGGTGGCGGCGCGCTGCTCGACGGCATCGACGACGTGCTGCGCGAAGCCACGGGCCTGCCGGTCACGATCGCGGACGATCCCCTCCAGTGCGTCGCGCTCGGAACGGGCCGCGCGCTCGAGGATCCGATGTTCCGCGGCGTGCTGCACACCGCCTGATCGGCCATTTGGGGGGCTGAACCATGCCGCCTCCTCGGCACCGCGATCGGGGATTCTCGCGCCGCATCTCGAACGGGCTGTTCTTCGGCTATGTCGGCGCCGTCGCCGGCATCGTCGCGGCGATTGCGCTCGTGCTGGTGGCGCGGTTCGACCCCGTCGCCTTCCAGGGCATCCGCGGCCTTGCGCTCGATCTCACCGCGCCTTTCTCGGGCGTGACGCGCGGCGTCGTGCGCGGCGCAGACGATATCGCGGACCGCACCTCGGGCTATTTCGCGGCCGGATCGCAAAACAGCGACTTGAAGGCGCAACTCGCCGAGGCCCGCCGCGCGCTGATCGAGGCCAAGGTGACCTCGCTCGAGAATGCACGGTTGAAGCGCCTGCTCGGCCTGGTCGAACAAGGCGGCAAGCCGATCGCCACCGCGCGCATCGTCGGATCGAGCCTGTCGGGCCAGCGCCGTTACGCCACGCTGTCGGCGGGCGGCGGTGAGGGGGTGCGCGCCGGCCAGCCGGTGCGTAGCGCCGAAGGGCTTGTCGGACGGATCGCCGAGGCCGGCCACGGCTGGTCGCGCGTCGAGCTGCTGACCGATGGCGCCAGCACCGTGCCCGTCCGCCTGCTCCGCACCGGCCAGCCCGCGCTCGTCGCCGGGCGCGGCGATGGGGGTCTCGAAGTGCGCTCGACCCAGAGCGGCGCGCAGCCCTTCCATCGCGGCGACATCCTCGTCACCTCGGGCACCGGCGGCGTCTTCCCGCCCGATCTGCCTGTCGCGGTCGTGACGGCGAGCAACGGCGAGGTCGCGACCGCGCGGCCGCTCGCCGATGCCGCCCGCCTCGATTTCGCGCTCGTCCTCCCCGAAGCGGTCTCAGCGCCGCCGCCGCCGGTGGGCGGGCGCTGATGGCCTCCTACTATGACGACGGCCGCCGCCCGCTGCGGACCTGGGCCGTGTCGGTGCTCTCGACCATCGCGGGATCGGCGCTGTCGCTGCTGCCGTTCGTCGCGCAGAGTGCGGTCTGGCCCGCCTTCGGCCTGCTGGTCGCGCTCGGCTGGCGGATGCTGCGGCCCGAGATGTGGGGCGCCTGGGTCGCGTTGCCGCTGGGCCTGATCGACGATCTGATCGGCGGCGCTCCGCTCGGCACGTCGGCGGCGCTGTGGACGATCACCTTCCTGGCGATGGACCTCGCGGATCATCGTCGTGTCTGGCGCGATCTCGCGGTCGATTGGCAGCTGGCCGCCGTCGCCATCCTCTTCGTCACCGCCGGCGCCTGGGCGATCGCCGTCTTTTCGGGGGGCGCGGGGCCGCTGTGGACCGTCGCGCCGCAGGCCCTGCTCGGCGCCCTGCTGTTTCCTGCCGCAATGCGGGTCTGCGCGGCCCTGGATCGCTGGCGGCTCGGTAAGGGCGCTGCTACCACTTTCTGATGCCTAAGTGGGGCCGTGGCCGCATCCTGACCGAACAATCGCTGACGCTCAGTTTCGAGCGGCGGACGATCCTGCTCGGCGGTGCGCAATTCGGCATCGGCGCTTTGCTCGCCGGGCGCATGGGCTGGCTCGCGATCGGGCAGAAGGACAAATATGACAAGCTCGCCGAGAGCAACCGCGTCCAGAGCCAGCTGATCCCGCCCCGGCGCGGCTGGATCATCGATCGCAACGGCAAGCCGATAGCGATCAACCGCACCAATTTCCGCGTCGATCTCATCCCCGATCGCCTGCAGGACCCGGACCGGATCATCGACGAACTGCGCGGCCTTCTGAACCTCGACAGCGACGCCATCGCGCGCATCAAGGAGGCGCTCGATCGCTCGCCCGGCTACCAGCCCGTCCCCGTAGCCGAGGATGTCCCCTACGAGCGGTTCGCGGCGATCAGCGTGCGTGAGGCGGACCTGCCCGGCGTCGCCTCGTCGAGCGGCTATGCGCGCTCCTACCCGCTCGGCGCCGCGGTCGGCCACTTGGTCGGCTATGTCGGCCCGGCGACGGTCGACGATTACAAGCGCACGAAGGACCCGCTGCTGATCACGCCGGGCTTCAAGGTCGGCAAGGAGGGCCTTGAGAAGGTCATGGAGCCGTGGCTGCGCGGCACGCCCGGCGCCAAGCGCACCGAGGTCACCGCCCACGGCAAGCTCGTCCAGGATCTGACGACGCGGCCCGAGAAGATCGGCAACATCCTCCAGCTGACGATCGATGCCGGGCTGCAGGAATATGCGGCGCGGCGCCTGGGCACGAACAGCGGCGCGGCGGTGGTGATCGATTGCGTCCACGGCGGCATCCTCGCCTTCGCATCGATGCCCGCCTACGATCCCAACGTCTTCTCCGGCGGCATTACCAAGTCCGAATATGCGATGATGTCGGCGGACGATCATCTGCCCCTGTTCAACAAGGCTTTGCAGGGGCTCTATCCGCCGGGCTCCTGCGTCAAGCCGATGGTGTCGCTGGCATTGCTGCAGGCGGGGATCGATCCGGGCGAGCGGGTGAATTGCACCGGCGTCTACCGCGTCGGCAACGGCCTGTTCCACTGCGCCAAGCACAGCGGCCACGGGCCGGTCGACATGCACCGGGCGATCCAGTTCAGCTGCGACGTCTATTTCTACACGATGGGCCGCCGCCTCGGCATCGATCGGCTGGCGCCGATGGCGCGTACGCTGGGGCTCGGCCAGCGTTTCGATCTGCCCTTCACCAACCAGCGCTACGGTACCGTCCCCGATCCCGAATGGAAGCTCAAGCGCTTCAAACATGCCTGGGGCCAGACCGATACGGTGATCACCTCGATCGGCCAGGGCTATATGCTGGTGAACCCGCTGCAGCTGGCGGTGATGGCCAGCCGCATCGCCAGCGGCAAGGATCTCCAGCCGCGGCTGATCGCCAACCGCCGCTACGGTCCGCAGGGGGGCGGCATCGGTCTTTCGCAGGAGCACCTCGATCTCGTCCACGCCGCGATGCGCGATGTCGTGCGCGCCGGCACCGCCGCCAGCGCGCGGCTGCCGGTCGCAGGAGTCGAGATGGCGGGGAAGACGGGCAGTGCGCAGGTCAAGCGGATCAGCATGGCCGATCGCGCGGCGGGGCGTACCGCCAGCGAGGGCTTCCAGTGGAAGTACCGGGACCACGGCCATTTCATCGGCTTCGCGCCGTTCGACGAGCCGCGCTACGCGATCGGCGTCACGCTGGAGCATGGCAACCACGGCGCCGCCGCCGCGCAGGTCGCGCGCGACATCATGACCTTCCTCTATGCCCCCGACCGCGCGATGACGACGCTTGCCGCGCTGGAGCAGGGCTGGGGCGGCAATATCGGCGATCGCATGGATGCGCAGGTCAAGCGCTGGGAGGTCGCGCACGATAGCTCGCCGACGCCGCAGCAGGAGGCCGATACCGGCCCGGACCAGGGAACGGTCGATTGAGCCGATCGATCGTCCCTCAGGCCATCATGCGCATTCCGTGGGGTATGCTGGCGCTCGTCTTCCTGCTCACCGGCTTCGGATTGGTGGTTCTGTATTCGGCGGCAAACGGCAATGTTCGGCCGTGGGCCTTCAACCAGGGTTGGCATTTCGCGATGTTCCTCGCCGGTGCCTTCGTGCTGTCGAGGATTGGCGAGGAGCGGTTGAAGACAGTGGCTTTTCCGATCTTCGGCTTTCTGTGCCTCAGTCTTCTGGGGGTCGAGTTGCTCGGCGCGGTCGGCGGTGGAAGCCGACGCTGGCTGGATCTCAAGGTGATCCGCTTCCAGCCGTCCGAACTCATGAAACCCGCGATCGTTCTCGCCATCGCGCGCTATTATGCGCTCGTCCCCGCAACCGAGATCCGAAAGATCTCGACGATCATTCCAGCGATCGCGATGATCGGCGTGCCCTTCCTGCTGGTGCTGGTGCAGCCCGATCTCGGCACCGCGCTGATGATCGCGTTCGGCGGCATCGTGACGATGTATCTGGCCGGCGCCCCGCTCTGGATCTTCGGGGCGGGGATCGCGAGCGTCGCCGCGCTCACGCCCGTCGCGCTCCACATGATGCACGATTACCAGCGCAACCGGATCGAGATCTTCCTCAATCCCGAAAGCGATCCGCGCGGCACCGGCTATCACATCATCCAGTCGAAGATCGCGATCGGATCGGGCGGCATCCATGGCAAGGGCTTCCTCGCCGGCACGCAGAGCCATCTCGAATATCTGCCCGAAGGCCATACCGACTTCGTCTTCGCGACGATGGCCGAAGAATGGGGCCTGATCGGCGGCGTCGGCATCATCCTGGCCTATCTGCTCATCATCCGCTGGGGCATGGGCGTCGCGATGCGCGCCGAGACGCGATTCGGGCGGGTGGCGGCTGGCGGCCTCTCGACGACGATCTTCTTCTACATGGCGATCAACCTGATGATGGTGATGGGCCTGGCGCCCGTCGTCGGCATTCCGCTGCCCCTGGTGTCGTTCGGTGGATCGGCGATGATGACGGTGCTGATCTGCCTCGGCCTGCTGATGGCGATCGACCCGCGCGGACGCCGTCGCCCGACCTGACGCACAAGAATCTGCGTTTGACGGTTTACATGGGCCCCGCCCCTTGCTAACGGCGCGCCTCCCGACGGCCAGCCCGCCGGTTTGCCTCATCGGCATGGACGCATAGCTCAGTTGGTAGAGCAGCTGACTCTTAATCAGCGGGTCCTAGGTTCGAGCCCTAGTGCGTCCACCACCTTTTCAATCACTTAGATCGATAAAGAGTTGCCTCTCTGGCGTTTGGGCACCAATGGGGCATCAGCGCTAGTGACGGAACCTTTGCGACTGCATTCAGAAGTAAGGTCAGGCTCTGCCGCGAGACAGCAGGTCATTCCGATATCTGCCCGTCGTCGCCATCTTCGGTCGCCCGCGTGTAGATCGCAACGGTTCGATAGATTTCCGTTCCGTTCGATTCGCCTACAATCAGCAAGTCTCTATAGCTTTCGACTTCACCCCAAGCGTCGCAAAGCAATTCCTCAATTACTTCCAGTGGCGTTGATCCATTTCCTTGTGTGACGGCGGAAATCCAATCGGTGTCGCGTATCCGCCCGTATTTGCCATCCACGGTCTCCGCAATCTTGGCACTTGCCTTGAATGACGATTCGAACTCCCGCCGAGTGACATCATCGCTTTCTTCGTGCTCGATCGATCCTTCGTGGACTTCAAGGCGATTGAGTGTTTGGACGGCTGCGACGAACTGCGAAGCTGTCATCCATTCTTCTTGCCACCAGATGACCGGAAGCCCGGCAATATCACCGCCGCAACCCATCACGATCGCAGCCGCTCGCGCTTTTTCCGCGTCCGGTATTTCCGCAGCTGTAAGTATACTCGCCTGCTCGGACGACCAAGATGCGAGCACCGGGGCTGGGACGATTGGGCTTGCGGAGTTTCGAGACGCGGTTGTCTCGACGCCGATTAGAACGCCAGCGATCGATCCGATCTTGCTTGCTGCGAGCCCGTCGACTGTCACCAGACCGTGTTTTCTCCACTGATTTCCGGTATCAACGCGAGCACGACCATAGAGCTTGCCGTCTTCGTCGCGCAGCTCCTTTAGTTCATCCCAAGCGTTCACAGGTGCGGAGGTCTCCTTGTTATCTTCGTCGCCGTCTTCGCCGCCTAAAATTCGCTTCAACAAAGTGCTCGATTTCACCTCTAGCCAATCGGCGGCTGCAGTTTCTCCTGACTGTTCGTCATCTTGAGTGACGGTGATAGCTACATCGCAAGCGGGCGCGATCGCAGCGATCACGCGACTCAACTTTAGTACTTGGCTCTTTGAAAAGGGGTTCTTTAGATGCAGCAGCCCATTGGGCTCGAAGGGATTGATGTTGAGCCTGACCTCAATCCGTGTCCCGCCGTCCAAAGGCACGTCCTTTGGATTTGCATTGCATAAGTTCGGACGCGACCCGAGGCCGTGACGGAACTCCAAAACTCGGGCTGATTGGGTGTCCCGGTCAAAGCGGCGGCTGATAACCCGGACCCAGTCTCCGAGCATAAAAATCGAGAAGAAACCAATCCCATATTTGCCACGGGATTTCATTCCGGCCGCAGCCAAGCCAGGGAACTCTTGGATCGCTAGCGACGATTTCCAGAACGAATTACCAAAGTCAATTAGGGGGCCGGTAAGGACAGTTTGCGACATACCGACGCCGTTGTCTTCGAAGCTAAGCCAAAACCCATCATCACGCTTCCGCAGCGCAATTTGGAGTTCACCCCATTTTGGCGGTCGTCCTTGCAGTCGCCGACGGGCGGTGATTGCGTCGAGACCGTTCTGAATCAGCTCGCGGATGGGAGCCGCAGTGCTATCGCCGTAAAGTTTGCTCCCTCCGAGCGTTCCCACGATCTTTGGTACATCGCTAACTCGCACCGTACTATCAACAGGTACCCAGCCGACCGTTTCTACAGTGCGTGAGAGGTCACTGGGCGAATGTGCGCCTTCAACCCTTTGAACAATGAGCGGCGTTTTTTGGCGATCGCGGAGGACCCGGTCCACGTCACGGAGCTCACGATCAACCATCTGAAGGGCGTCGAAAGCTGTCCACCACGCGTCTGCGGCTTCAGTTTCAAACGGAGGTTGGGCGGTGTAGACCAACGCATCAGCACGAACGTACGGCTTCGCCATCCGCTCTTGAAATTTCCAGTGGTCTGCTGAAATTCCGGTAGGTTGAACGAGGGCGAAGTCAAAAGCTGGAGCTCGCCGCTGGTCAAGATGCATGGCATCGGCGACGCGAAGCAAACAGGCGATCTTAAGCAGGTCGACTGTGCAGTTAGTGACCTCCGGCAGGGCCCCGAGTGTAACTGACAGCTCCTCTTCGACCTTCGCGATGCTCCACCAGTGACTGTAAGCGAGCTTGCCGATTTTCTGGCCGTAGAAGTTTCGGATCTGCTGATCCTCGATAATGAACATCGGCTGCTTTTGTGGGCCGATCCACGAAATCATCGGCAGATTTTCAGCCTGCTTGGCGTGGAGAAGGCGAAGCGCGTCTGCTGTTGCACGATTTTCGGCCTCTTTTGCTGCCGCTGTGTCGCCGACTGGAACAGAGGCAACGTACCGCGCGTGGAGATCTCGCCATTCAGTTTGTTCGCGCAGCTCCGCTATTCCGCCGGGAAAAGCCGCCAGCGTCATCGCAGCATCGTGCAGAAGAATAGCGCCGCCGAAAACGAACGCTTCGGCAGGATTGAGGTCGAAACTCTCGCCCGTGGCGATCGAGGCCATCTCCCAAAGTGCGTCGAGATGTGTGACGTCGTGTACCGTCATGTGAGGTAGGTCGCCTGCGATTTTTGCCACTAACGCCTTCGCGCGTGTGCGCATCGCCTCATAGCAACCCGCTAGCCGCGCCTGCTCGTCGGAGGTGGAGTCGTCGCGGCTGCGTTCGAAAGCCGCTTTCCACAGTGCTGATTGCTTAAATGACATGGCTTAGAATTCAACAGCAGCTTAATCATTGCCGCAACGGAATATTTTGCACCAATTGGGTGTGATCACTGGCAGCCTTTGGGAGAGGATTGGCGTGGGGAAGTTAGGTGACTGGATTGTGGGGCAACAAGCATGGGTGGGCGACGCGCTTGTGCGGGCTGCGCTATCTGACACAGCAACCGAAGCCGACGGCGAAGCCATCGCGGTGCGTGTCCAGGCTGCCCACGGTATCCAGTTTGAAAAGCAGCCGGAGTGCAAGGAATTCGATGAAGCCTGCCTAGCTCCTGCGATTGACGCCGCTGAAGTCGCACTCCTCTGCTCGATCGGGCCGCTGGATCGTGTCGATCGGCTGGCCCCCTCCCAGCAACTCAAATTCGCTCTTAATGGATTGACGATTATTTTCGGAGAAAATGGTTCGGGCAAAAGCGGATACGCTCGCGCGGCGCGTCGTCTCTGTACGTCCCGGATTGCGTCAAAGCTCTTGAGCAATGTTTTTGCCGAGCAGGAAGCGTCGCCAACGGTAACTTTTACGACCAAGATCGGCAACGCCGAACCAACAACGCATCAATGGGCGGAAGGGACCGATTTGCCCGGCACCTGCGCCTACATGACCTTCCTCGACGCGGCAAGCGCTCGCCTTTACGTTGAGGATAAGACCGAGATCCTTTTCCTTCCACCTGAAGTCCGCTGCATCACCATCCTTGGACAACTGTATGGGCTTGCCAGCCAGCGCTGCCAGACGGCGGCCGACCAGTTATCGCAGGCACACGGTGGGGCGGTGGGGCTTCAGCTCACGGCGACAACAACCGCTGGAAGCATCGTCAGTCTGTTGACGACGGCGACCGCGCTTGCGCAACTTCCTACATCCGATGCGCTTCGCTCAGCCGCAAGCTGGGATGATGCTGCCGCCGCCCGGCTTGCAGACGCACGACTGCACTTAGCGGAAGGTCCTGCCGCGCAGGCACGCACGCTTCGACGTTTGGGCAACGCCGCGAAGCTGGTCGCCGACAAGGCCGTCGCAGCAATCATCCCGCTTGGCCAACCGCAGGTCGACGCCGACGTCGCACTTGTGGGTGCTCTTGTGCAGGCACGCGCCGCTGCGGATGCGTTCGCTGCGGAGCAGGCCGATCGCTTCCCTATCGCGGCGACGGGCAGCGAAGCATGGCGCCAGCTTTTTCTTCTCGCGAGGCAGTTTGCGGCCGAGGCCAATATCGTCCCAGATGACGGCGCTTTTGAAATCGGCGATCCGTGTCTACTTTGTCAGCGGCCTCTCGACCAAGAAGCGCGTGACCGCATGAACGCGTTTGATGCCTACATCGCCGGTGAAGCTGCCGCAGCGGTCAATATAGCCACGCAGCCTGTCGATGCTCGTATCGCTGCTCTGCGAGCGCTTGAAATCGATAGCGACGACCGTGTCTTGCAGGCCCTAGCCGAACTCCGCGCACGCGACGAACGCCTCCGGGCGATCGTAGACGATGCTGCGGTGGCGGTGCGCGAACTCGACGATCATCGGCAGCGGCTCATTGCACACCTTCAAGGCGGCCCGGCGGTAGATGTCCTGCCAGACATCGCATCGATCGTCGCGCTGTCGCATGCGGCGGACGATCTAGTCGCCCGGGCAGACGCACTTGAACAGCATGGCGGGGTCGATCCCGGCATGGTCACGCTCGAATTGGAATTGCGAGATCGCGAAGCCTTGGCAGGTGCGATCGACATGATGATAGCACGCCGCGATGGCCTCGCTGATCGTCACCGCTACCTCGCCTGCGTCAACGCGCTCAGCACCGGCGCGATTTCGCGACTTGCAACCTCATTGCGAAGAGATTTGGTTACGCCAGAGCTGAGCAAGCGGATTGGTGAGGAAATCCTCGCCCTAGGACTCGAGCATATCCCGCTGCGATTCACGGAGCAGAGCGAGTCCGGTAAGAGCTTTTTCGAGGTCGCGCTTGCCAACGCAGGACGGGCCAAGAAGTCGACCGTGCTCAGCGAGGGGGAACAGCGCGCACTGGCTATCGCGTGTTTCCTCGCAGACGCCCACGTCAGCGAAAGCAAAGGTGCGATAATCGTGGACGACCCGGTGACCAGCCTCGATCACCAGCGTGTTCGTCGTGTCGCGAACCGCTTCGTTGCCGAAGCCGCGAGGGGAAGGCAGGTCATCATCTTTACGCACAATCTCCTGTTTTATCAGGAGGTACTCCGAGCGTGCGCCGATCGCGACCCGCAATTGCCGGCGTTGCCATGCCTAATCCAGCAATCGCCGGAAGGCTTTGGGCTGGTGTCAGTTGCCGACCAACCCTGGATCGCCAAAAAAGTGCGCGATCGTGAGCGTGCTTTAGAGGCGCAGCTCAAAGCGATTCCGGATAGCCTCGCGCCGGATGGTGAAGAAATTAGAGTTTACGCGAAACAATTTTACACCGACCTGCGAGAGACTTGGGAGCGCGCGGTCGAAGAAGTTGTGCTCGGCGGCGTCGTCGAGCGCTTCGGCTCCGACGTGAAAACTCAAAGCCTAAAAATGGTAGATGTCGACGACGAAGATTATCGAACCATCTTTTTCGCAATGAAGCGCGCGTCAGAGCGGTCAGGACATGATCAAGCCAACGCGAAACAGATCGATGCGCCAGATAAGAAGCAGATGCAAATCGACCTTAATGAACTCAAGGAGTTTATCACGGCACACAAAAAGAAAGGTCAAGAGTCTAGTGAGCGGCGTAGACAGCTAGAGAAAGCCCCGCTGGCAGCCGTCACATAACGACAGGTACGATATTTATGGCGTGTCATGATTTGTTAGAACTACTAAAAGCGGATGCTCAAATATTGCTTTGATCGTCCATCAACTATCATCCGCATTAAATCGAAATCACACACATACTCACACACATTGCTTTCGCACTTGGCACGTAATCCGAGGAGTGCGTCCAAATGAACACTTGGTGCCATCCCCGTAACGAGTGGGTTGAGTGCGCGGTCTGAGTGTCGTGGATTGGGTGGCCAACAGATTCGGCTTTGCTGCGCATGGTACCGACTGGATGAGTCCAGTCGATGGTGCGCTTGAGCATTACTTTACCTCAGTTTGATTTTGGGTGGTTGAGAGCAGCTTTCCATTGACATCAAACATCATCGCCACGGCGCGGGCGTTTGCGCCGAACATCGAGCCGGTAGAATGGACCCATACGAGCTGAGTGCGGCCATCGGCCAGTTGAGTGATAGAGTTAGGCTTACCTAAGCGAGAAATCACGTCCGCCTTGGACATGCCCGGCTGAAGCTGCGCAGCTATATTTGGGTCGTAGTTAGTGCCCATCGACACACAGCCTGAAAGTATCAGAAAGACGCCGAAAACGAACTGATTTTTCATGTTCTGTCCCCTAAAGTCGATGGCGGTACGCCCCCGCTTATCGACTTCACACCAAGCCCTGGTGATCGGGGAGTTAGTAAACCGAACGCATCCGGTCCCTACGACCTTTAGGCTGGGAAGCCCTGGACATACGTCGCAGGCTCCCCGACCATAAGGGTCAAGGATGTGTGGGCTACGCCGGGCAGCCCAACCGATGCGTTAGGGGTTACTAAGCCCCAGAGCCGTGCGTGGCGGCTCCGTCGCCTGTATGAGAAAGCGGCGGCCTAAACTCAATAGAAACCCCGCTTCGACCCATCTCTAGCCTCAGTATTTCGGAGAACGGTCAGCTGTGGCGGCGGAGAGCTGTCCGATGACGATGGAACCGGGTCCGAAGACCGACCCTGATATTTGGTGTCTCCGGACGTATGATGATGTCGATCGATAGGAGATCGGCATGGGTGGCATCGGGTCGGGAGCACGTAGGTCGACGAACATCGGCAATGTTGAGGATGTGCTTGCGCTCGACATTCGGGCGTTGCGTCGGCTGGGCGTCGTTCGTGTCGGTGAATGCGTGTGTGAAACCGTGTGCTGGTCGATCGGCAGCCTAAGGTCGTCCAGCGTGCGCCTGCGTGTCGATATGAGCGATCCGGTACGTGGCGGTGTCATGACAATCGTGGGGGACTTACACGGTCGCCGCATCGCCCAAACCATCGCGATCGAAGCGGTCCCCGCACGGCTCGGCGGCTATCGCTGCTATTTCTTGTGCCCGGCAAGTGGCGTGCGTTGTGAGGTAATCTACCATGGAGGAGGCCGCTTCGCAGGTCGGGATGCGCAGCAATTGAGCTACGTTACTCAGAACCTGACAGAGCTTTCCAGCATTCGCAGAAAGGCCATGAAGCTGCGTAAGCGCATCGATGGGTCTGGTGGCGTTGGCCGATCGCGCGGTCGTAATCGTATCAGGATGGTTCAGAAGTTGCGGTCTGTGGAGCGTGACGAGCGGGCAATATACTTCGAGAGACTAGCAAAACTGGCCGAGCCGTCTGCTGCCCGTAAGATGCCCGGCAATAAGCGAAATGCGAGGTAGATCGCGCAATATCGCGATCCGAGACACAGCGAGAGCCTCATTCATAATCAGCGGGTCCTACCGCAGGCGCCCCGCGACAAGGCGGAAGATGACCTTCATAAACCTACGCCGAAATCAGCGGTTCGAGCCGTAGGATCGCATGGGATTGTTCCTGACAAGGCAGCGGGCATGTTCTTAATGAGGTGATGGTCAACAACGTGAGTGACCGTCATGAACCTATCTGCCGACTACGATCACCTTCTCCGGCACGCCCAACGTCTCTTCCCTGGCGCAAGGATCGAGATCACCTACACGAAAGATGAGATCATCCATATCAATGTAGATCAGCATCGCTTTACCTTCGAGATTGGTAGCGACGACGATGCCTATATCTTCAATGACGGCGTGACCGCCTTCGAGGTGCCGCTTTGGGAAAATCCCGATGAACCCTGGGATTTCCCCTGACACGGCTTCCACGCCCGTCTTAATGGAAATGTCGTTCCCAACCTAAGGAGCGAACGACATGACCGCGACTACCACTAAGACCGATACGCCCGAAGCTACCTCGACCGCTTCGCCCACCGACAAGCCCGCAACCGCCGTGCTGATCACGCTTGAGCAGCTCGCCAAGGAAATGAATGTCAGCCCTCGAGACGCGCGGATGCTGCTCCGCCTCGCTGCGAAGCAGAAAAGTATCTATCCGACCCTGGGCAAGGATCATGTCGCCCGCCAACCGTGGCAATGGGCGCCCGGCTCAAAGGCGCTGACGGAAGCCCGCAAGGCTCTGATTTCCGCCGCGTCCTGATCGTCCAAACTGGCCGAAATCATCCTACAGAGTAGTTTCGGCCAGTTTCCAGTTACGCTTTTCCTTGATCACCTTGAGGGTGCGAGCCGCCTTGCGCAGTGTGCGGTCGCTGATCGATCGCCGCTCGGCGTCCCTCACCACATCTTTGATCGGGCGCGCACCGCCCTTCAGCGCGCGAAGAAGGAATTGCTCCGCCGCCTGGCTCGCGTCGTTCGGGCGACCGACCTTGTTCGCCTTGTGCGCTAGATCGTCCGCCGTGAGGTCGCTTTCACCACGCCAGATGAGTTTGGGCACTCGGCCTTTCGTTTTATCGCCGCCTTCCAGCTCGTAGAGTTGGCTGGTGCCGCGTTCCGCTAGGTTGTGCTTGATATGGACGAGGACGCGCGTCTGCTCGTCTTCGGGATGCAAGCCGATCATCACGCCCGATCGCGCGGACGCTGTGATGTCGACCGATCCTAGCCCTCGAAAAATCGCCTTGTCCTTGTCCGCCTTGTTGAGGTGGCGAAGCGCGATGATCGTCACGTTCCGCGCTTTCGCGATGTCGGCAAGCCGCGCCATGAACGGGCGTGTCTCGTTTGCCTTGTTCATGTCGATCCCGGCCCGCATGTAAGCAAGGAGCGGGTCCATGATGACGACGGTGACGTTGCGCTCTTGGATGTGCCGTTCGATCAGTTCGAACACTTCTTCCTCCAAGCGGAGGAACTTGGTCATGAACGAGATCCGGCTGAGGTCCGCGTTCATTCGCATCAGGCGTCGGACAAGGGTCGTCTCGGGATCGTCCTCGGCCGACATGAACAGCACGCCTTGCGGCTCGCCTCGATCTTGGCCCGGCAGAGGCTGACCCGAAGATATTGCTGCCGCAATGGCACATAGCAGATAGGTCTTGCCGACGTTGGGATCGCCTTCGAGCAGATTGACCGCACCTCGGACGATATAGGGCTCCCACAGAAAGCTAACGTCTCGGGGCGTGACATTCGACATGAGATCGAACAGACCTTCATGCTCTGGCGCATACGTGCTGATGCTCTGTGCGATCCGCTCCACTTCCGCATCTGGTAGCGGTGGCCTGCAATGCTGGCGAGCCTGTCATTGCGGTGACCCTCGCGGAACCTGCCGTTCGTTGAACCCGCTTTACGATCGCGCTTCTTCTCCTTGCGATGGGCAAGGATTGCCTCGGCAATTGCTGTCGGTAACGGCGTGAGCGGCACGCTGAAGTCGGCGGATTCATAAACGCCGCCGTCCGGGTGGTTGGACCCCGGCAACAGCACATAGGTGTTGAGCAACAGGTCCGAGTCCGGCCGGAATTTCGTGATCGATCCGCCTAGATCGCCCTCATAGCGATAGAAGCGACGCGTCCCGTCCGGCGTCTTGGATTTCCGCGTGCCTGGTAGATTGGCTATCTCGCGGGCAGCGCGGGCACCCTTGGGTCCATCCACGTCCACGACGCAGATGCCGCTTCCGTACGTCGAGGCCGCTAGGTTGAGGGCGTCATCTTCCCGCAGCCACGTCTTGACCTTCGCAAGGCTATCCGTCGCATCCTTCCAGCCGTGCGGGCAAAAGCGCGTGTCGGGCTGCTTGGAGTGCGGGCGGATGGCGAGCACTTTCATGCCCGCCTTGATTGCCTGATCCGCGACCGAGGCCATTTGCCGCGCCCGCTTCGAAAGGGGCTGCGCCATCAGCGGCCCCTCCTATCGAACTTCCTGTTCCGAGCATCACGCGCCTTCAGGTCGTTGAGCGAAGGCAGATGCACGTCGAACAGGTCATGCAGGTTCTCAAACGCGATGTCTGAGCGCAGCCAAAGCTTGATATGGTCTAGGTCGGCGCTGACCGCGTACCGGAAGCCGCGCGCGCACGCCTCAAGTTCGGTGCCGCAGGCGTCACAAACGGCCGAAATCCTAAAGGTCACCTCGACCAACGTCTCGGTATCGCACGTCGTTATGCGGTCGGCGTTACGCTTCTTGCCCATCACGCGACCTCCCGCGCCAGGCCGAGGCCATCTATGTAAGCGTCGATCTCGGCAGCGAGCCAGGCGACAGAGTGGTCGCCGATGCGAACGCGTCTAGGGAATCGGCCGGCAACCTCTAGGCGCAAAAGAGTTGAGTTCGAGATAGCTACACCGCGGCGACGAAGCGCGACGCGGTCCAAGAGCAGTGGTCCTTGCATTACAACCTCCCGTTTGAGGAGGTTGTGCTTATTAGCGTGCTGAAGTGTGCCGCCTACAATGGTCCGGCCGGATACAGACCGACTATAATTGTCGGTCAGGCGATGCGCGTTCGAACGCGACTAATGATCTCATTCTGGGTGCTCTTATGCTCCGGATACGGCTGATCACCGATACGCATCCGTGCGTGGTTCTTGAGATCGGTGTTGCTAGCCACGGGGCCCATCTCGTGGATACCTTCGCGGATCAACTCTTCGAAGCGGCAGAATTTTGGTTTTCGGCCAGGCTTGGCCCGCTTCGCCGGGTGTGAGGGAAGGCGAGAAATGTCGGCCTCGCACGCCACGGTCGTACCGGAGTGCAGTTCGATCAGACCCGGTGCAGCTGGGTCTGGCGGGAGCAGTAGCGCGGACATCTCTTCGCGGACGTCCTCGAAATAGCGCGAGCGACCGCCTCTCCCATCATAGGCGATGATCCCAAGCCGTCCATCGCGGGCTAGTTCCCTTGCGATCGCCATGGCCGCTTGCGCACGTAGCCACGCCTCACGTGGCCCTTTTGGCCGCTGGCCTAAGCTTGCGAGCATTCGCTCCTCTCCCGTCCAATCAGCGACAAAGGTGCGCCCTATCCGCTCGAATGCTTCGGATAGCGGCACGAGCCGAGGCTCCATGATCTTCTGCATGCTAGTCTCCTTGTTCCGGCCTCTCAGCGAGGCGGGAACAAGGTCTGCCGAAAAGGTTGCAACAAACCGAATCCGTCAACTTTTTGTTAACCGGCTGAATATTCTAGGTTATCCAGCAACGGCAGCATCTTGGCGGCTTAGCCACTCGCCCCAATCCTCGAGTGCCGCGCGCTTCTCAGGGTCATACGCGTAGCGATTGTAGACGGCTGCCACGCCCGAGATGGTACCGCTGATATGGTTGAGCACTTTCTCCACCACGTGCGGCGGCACACTCGCCCGCGCCATGCCTGAAGCGGCCGTTCGGCGCAGATCGTGAAGGCGCCAATCAGTAGCGCCGGTGGCTTCCCATAGCCGGCGTAAGGCCTTGCTGAACCCGCTGATCGGTGAGCGTCGGGTGGTCGTGAACACGAAGTCACAATCCAAGAAGCGCGGGATCTCGTTCAACAGCGTGAGAGCGTATGCACTGAGCGGGACGACGTGCGGTTTGCCGTTCTTGGAGCGCTCGGTCGGGATCACCCATATCTTGTTGTCGAGGTCGATCTCGCTCCAGCGCATATGCGCCATCTCGCCTCGACGCTGTCCGGTCGCGAGCAGCATCGGCGCGAACTGCCGAAACGGATAGGTGTCGTTCCGGCACGCACGCAGCACCGCGCTGATCTCACCATCATCCAGCACGCGGTCGCGTGACACCTCCTTGGTCGGCGCCTTCAGCCCGACGATCGGGTTCTTTTCGACGATGCCGCGCTCGATGCACCAATTGTAGAGCTTGCGAACGTTGGAGAGAGTGCGGTTGGCCGAGTAGTGCGCACCGCGCTCGACGGCACTGTCCATGATCTCCAGTATGTCCGCACGCGTCACATCGCGGATGTCCTTCTGGCCGAACACGGCGACGAACTCGCGGAGCAGGATTCGCTCGCTTTCCATCCATCTGCGGTTGCGCGGCTTGGCGTAGCGCGTGATGAACTCGGCGACGATCGCATCGACACGATGATCCGCCTGCCGGCGACGCTTCGCGGGATCGGCGCCGTCGTCGACTTGACGCATGGCATCCATTGCCCGCTGACGCGCGGCGGCGAGCGATATGCGCGGATAGACGCCGATCGTCATTCGTTTCTGGCTGATGCCGTAGCGATATTTGACGTTGAAGGTCTTGCGGCCTTCAGGTGTCACGCGGACGCTCAATCCAGGGCAGTAGCTGTCATGGACTTCGTATCGCTCGGCCCGTGGTTTGAGTGCCTCGAGAGCCTTGTCGGTCAGTGCTTTTTTCATGTGCCATCCTTTCGATGGCTCACTAAAAATCACCTATTTCTGCCAATCTCAAAGGAATAATCGACTGCGGAGGCCGTGGATCGGAAAAGTTATACCTGACGCGATCTGCGCTCCTGCCTATGATGACCGGGGGGGTGTTTTATACCGAAAGTCGAGTGCCACCCGCATACCTAGAGCCGTTTTACAGGTCTTGGATTTTCAGACCTCATGGGATTGCATGATAGATCGGGAGCCGATCGATTAGTCCGATCGGGACGGTTCTGCGATGCTATTATCCGCGCCTGCGCTTGGACGTGGTTCACCTATCATCCTCAAGCTCAGTGCCGATGCGAAGCAAATCGACATAAGCCGCGTAGGCAAAGCTGCGATCCCGGCGCCTGCCGGTCGTTTCGGTCAAAATGCCCGCCGACATCAGCGCCTCGATCGCGCGGATCGCGGTTGGCTTGCTGATCCCGAGTAACGTCATCGTAGACGCAACCGTGACAATCGGATGTTTGGTCAGCTCTTCGAACAGTCTGACGGCCGATACGGAAGCTGCATCGCTTGCCAGTAGCCGCGCGCGATCTTGGCCGATGATCGCGAAGATCTCTCTTGCCGATGTTACCGCCTCGTCGGCTATGGTCGCCACTCCGTCGAGGAAGAAGTCGGTCCACCCCTCCCAGTCGCCTTGCGTCCGTACGGCATCCAGCCTCCGGTAATATTCGGCACGGTGACGCTTGAAGAACAAGCTGAGGTAGAGCGACGGCGCGCGGAGCAGTCCCCAATGCTGGAGCAGCACCGAAATCAGCAACCGGCCTATGCGTCCGTTGCCGTCGAGATAGGGATGGATCGTTTCAAACTGGACATGCACCAGTCCGGCCCGAATGAGCGGGGACAAGTCATCGTCTGCATGAATGTATTTTTCGAGCCCGCCAAGTAACTCAGGCAGGCGCGTGGGTGGCGGTGGAACGAACACCGCATTGCCCGGCCTGCTGCCCCCGATCCAGTTTTGGCTACGCCGGATTTCGCCGGGCTGCTTGGTCGCACCCCTTGCGCCATCCATCAGTCGCCGATGCGCGTCATTCAGAAGGCGTATGGAAATCGGGATGCCGGATGGGTTCGCCAACTCCTGTTGGACGTAGTTCAAAGCGTCGAGGTAATTGCAGACCTCTTCCACATCCGCATCGGGCGCTTTCACGTCATCCGCCTCGAAGCTGAGCAGGTCGAGAAGCGTCGCCTGCGTCCCTTCGATCTGTGAAGAGATCACGGCTTCCTTGCGAACGAACCCATAGAGAAACCAGTCGAGCGATGGCACCATCTCGGTTGCCAGATCGAGCCGTACCAGGGCTTGCTCAGCGGCCCGCAGGCGCGCGTTGAGTTTGTCGGACATGGCAAGGGCGGGACGAGCGGGTGGCAACGTGTAAGGCAGGAAAGCTGGGACGCTCTCCCCGCCTGCGATCACATCTTCATATTCACCCGTTGTTCGTTTCATCATGGCCTTACCCTAGCGGCGATAGGAACGACAGCGTGCCTCGTCACCGCACTAATAACGATATCGTGACTTATCCTGCGCGAAAGTCAACCATCCGTTACTAATGCCGTCGGGGCCGGTGATCATCCGATAGTTCTGCGCGCGCTCAAACCGCCCGCGCCCGTCCTATGGATCATTAAACTGCACATTTCTGATTTATAGAATCTGCCTCCATCGATCTTAGCGGCTGGATGGGAATGTTCCTGACATCAAACCGCCGGCCGCATATAAAGACATCACCGGACGCGCGGCTTTGATGGTCGGCATCGCTCATTCGAGGCGTGCCGCTGTGCTCCCCACCGCTCTGTTTCCCAACAATCGGAAGTTGCGAAGCTCTTCAACATGGGTCCCACAGGGGTATTGGGCGCCTGCGGTTGCTTGCTCGGACCTGCACCGGCGTGCCGCGGAATGCGCGAGCTAAAGAGTCGACCGATCAATTGTCTATTGACGATATGACGCGACTTGGATAGAAATAAAAAGGCCTAATATCAAACTCTTAATCAGCGGGCCCTAGGTTCGAGCCCTAGTGCGTCCACCATTCCGTTATTGCAGGCGGTTTCCGATCATACCGCCGTAGTCTCGCTCAGCCAAGGCGCAGCTGGCGTTCGGCGGCGTCGGCCGTGTCTTCGGGGCGGGTGTTGAAGGCGATCTTCGCGTCGGGCGCGGCCTTGTGGACGGCGTTGACCACCTTCTCGAAGAGCTCGAGGCTCTTGGGAGGAATGCGGAGCCCTCCGCCGATCACGACGCAATCATAGCGCGCTGCCTTGAGCTGCGCTTCGAGCATCGTGGCCCCTGCGTCGTCGGGCGTGATCATGCAGGTGTCGCCTTCCCAGCCGCGTTCGTGGATCGCGGCCACCGCCACTTTTATGCCGGCATGGATCTTCGCCGCATCGAACCCCGGCGGCAGCGAGGGGTCCGAGAAGTCGACGGTTTCCGGCTTCTGGCCGACGAACAGGATATGGGTCATGATGGTCTCCGTCCAAACGCTTGGGTGTGATCGAAAGGGAAAAACTCAGCCCTGCAGGTGCCCTCGCAGGAAGGTGGCGACGCTATCGAACGCTTCGGGCGCCGCGCGCAACAGCGCCAGGTTCGCGGGGAAGACGTGGACCATGCCCTGCCAGACGTGGAGTTCGGCGGCAGAACCGGCTGCTCCGATGCGATCGGCCATGCGCCGTGCATCGTCGAGCAGGATCTCATCCTCGCCGACATGCAGCATCGCAGGAGGGAAACCCGCCAGATCGGCGTACAGGGGCGATGCCCGTGGTTCCTCGGGATCGGTCGATCCGAGATAGGAGATGCGCGCCTGCGCCAGCATGGCCTGGGTCAGCAGCGGATCGTGATCGGCGCGCGCCGTCATGCTGTCGCCCGTCAAGGCGAGATCGGCCCAGGGCGAGAAAGCGACCACCGCGGCCGGTCGCGGCACCGAGCCGCCCCGTGCGGCGGCACTCATTCCGGCAACCGTGACCAGCGCCAGACCGCCACCCGCGGAATCACCGACGATGGCGATGCGGGAGACACCGGATGCGGCCAGCGCGCGATAGGCGGCCTCGCCGTCCTCCACCGCCGCGGGAAAAGGCCGTTCGGGCGCCAGGCCATAGTCGGGAACGAACGCCGCGACCTTCGTGCGGGCCGCGATCTGCCCGACGAAATTCCGATAGGCCTGCGCCGAACCGACGACGTAAGCACCGCCGTGGAAATAGAGGATCGCCGCGCCCGTCTCGGCATCGGCCGGGCGGCACCACCAGCCGGAAACACCGCCGACCTCAGCCGCTTCGTAGATCACGCCCTCGGCCTGCGGGGTCTTGCCCATCAGCGCGTCGAATGCGGCGCGGCCGTTCGGGCCGAGATCGGCCGCAGGCTGGAGCGCGATGATTCCGCGCATCGCCAGCATCGCGGCCCGATCCAGCAGATGTTCCTTGTGATAAGTCTCGGTCATCGCTTCCTCCTCACGCACATCGGAAAACGGAGCCGCCGGCCGGGGAAAGCCGGCGGCCCAAGGGTCAGCCCCGCGCCCAGCCGGCCGCAGCGGCCTCGGCAAAGTCGCGGTAGGAGCGCGGCGCATGGCCGAGCAGCGCGGTCAGGCGGGCGAGATCGGCGTCGGTCGCGACCGCACCATCCTCCTGGTAGCGGCGCATCATCAGCTTCATGTCGTACGCCAGCCAGGCCGGGCCGAAGCTCTTGAGGCGCTGCTCGAGCCCGTTCAGGTCGTCGCCGGCATAGCCGATCGGACGGCCGAGAATCTCGCTCCACAGGGCGGAGAGCGTCGAAGCGGTCAGCGCGTCCGGCCCGACCAGTTCATAGACCTCGCGCGGGAGCGGCGTACCGGCCTGCTCGCGGCGGAGCAGCTCCTTGGCGCCCGCCTCGCCGATGTCGCGGATGTCGACCATCGAGATGCCCCTGGCGCCGACCGGCATCCCGTAAACGCCGCCGCCGAGCAGGGCGTCCTTCTGGCGCAGGTCGTTCTGGATGAAATAAGCGGGGCGCAGGATCGTCGCCGGCAGGTCGTAGGCCTCGATCATCCGCTCGACGGTGACCTTGCTCGCGAAGTGCGGAACGTCGGCATAAGCCTCGCCCTTGAAGACCGAGAGATAGACGATGCCCGTCACGCCGGCTTCGCGGGCGGCGTTGAGCGCCAGCATCGCCTGGGTCAGTTCGTCGGGCGCGTTGGGTGCCAGCAGGAACAGCGTGCTGACGCCATCCAGAGCCGCGCGAACGCTGTCGACGTCGGCGAGATCACCCTTCACCGCCGTGATGCCCGCCGGAAACGAGGCCTTCTCGGGCGAGCGTGTCAGCGCCCGAACGTCGGCGCCGTGCCCGTCCAGAAATTTCAGCACCTGGGTTCCGATCGTTCCCGTGCTGCCCGTCACCAGAATAGCCATGTCGTATCTCCTTCATCGTTGGAGCGGCTCAATGTCGCTGAAGAGAAAATAGTCGTTCCGATGTTGGGCGTAAGATGGCAATATCGGGACTTATCGTCTCGATATTGGAACAGTTAATGGACCTGCCAGCGCTGATCGACTTCAATCTGGTCGCAACGCACGGCGGCTTCGGGAGAGCCAGCCGCGCGAGCGGCAGGCCGAAGGCGACGCTTTCCCGCAAGGTTTCTGAACTGGAAGCCGGGCTCGGCGTGCGCCTGATCGACCGCGGATCGAAGACGCTGCGCCTGACCGGCGAAGGCCGCGCCCTGCACGAACGCACACAGGGTCCGCTCGCCGAGCTGCTGGAAGCCGAGCAGGCCGTCGCGAGCGGCGCCTCCGTGCCCAGCGGCACATTGCGTGTGAGCGCGCCGATCGTGCTGGCCCACGTCCTGCTGCCGAAGGTCGCGGCCGGCTTCGTCGCCGCGTATCCGCAGGTCGACCTCGAAATCGTGGCCGAGGATCGCAAGGTCGATCCGGTCGACGACATTTACGATCTCGTGATCAGGATCGATCCCAACCCCGACGAGCGGCTGGTCGGGCGCCGTATCCTCGAAGACGAACGCTGGCTGGTGGCAGCGCCGGGCCGGGCGGTGGCGCTTCGCACCGAGCAGGACGAGGACGGACCCGCCGAGGTCGCGGTCGGCCGCACGGGCACGCCGTCGGACGGCGTCTGGCGGATCAGGACGGGCGACGGCCTCCGAATCCTGCGGCCGCACCTCCGGCTGCGCTTCTCCTCCTTGCTGATGGTGCGCGACGCGATCCTCGCCGGCGGCGGTGTCGCGCTCCTGCCGAAACTGCTGGTGACGGAGGATATCCGCGCCGGCCGGCTCGTCTGCTGGGGCGTCGCCGATGGCCCGAAGGTCGAAATCTGGGCCCTTCAGAACTCACGCCGCCTGTCGAGCTCCAAGGTCCGCGCCTTCCTCGATGCGCTCGGCCGAATGGCCTGATGCGTAGGGTGCAATGCTAGCGATGCGTTCTTCAATCCAGGAAGCGGACGGCGGCGCCGTGTTCGTCGTGGCGGATGTGCGTGCGGACGTCGTAGAGGGTGGCGAGCGTGGGGGCGGTCATCACCTCGTCGGTGGGTCCGAAGGCCAGGAGCTTGCCGTCGCGGATCGCCACGACATCGTCGGCGAAGCGCAGCGCGAGATCGACTTCGTGGATGGCCATGATCACGGTGCGGCCGGCATCGGCGCGGGTGCGCAGGCGGCGGACGGCGTCGAGCGCGTGGCGGGGGTCGAGACCGGCGGTGGGCTCGTCGACGATCAGCAGTTCGGGATCGCCGACGATGGCGCGGGCGAGCATCACGCGGGCGAGTTCGCCGCCCGAGAGTTCGGTGGCGGGCCGATCGCGCAGGGCCAGCAGATCGCATTCGGCGAGCGTGCGCTCCACGGCGTCGCGCATCGCGGCGGGCAGGTCGCCGAACGCGGGGAGCGAGGGCGCGAGGCCGAGGGCGACGACGCGCGCGACGCCGATCGGCCACTCGACCCCGGCGCGCTGCGGCAGATAGGCACGGCGGCGGGCGAGCTCGCGGCGGCCGAGCGATGGTAGCGGATCGTCGCCGAGGCGGATCGTGCCGCTCGTTGGGGCAAGCAATCCGGCGGCGGCTTCGAGCAGGCTGCTCTTGCCTGCACCATTGGGGCCGATCACCGCGGTCAGCCGGCCCGCGCCGAAGCGCACGGTGACGTCCGACAGGACGGTGCGGCCGCCGCGCGCGATGCTCAGGCCGTCGATCTGGAGTGCGCTCATGCGGTGCGGCTCCGGACGTGCAGCACCAGCCACAGGAAGAAGGGCGCGCCGATCAGGCTCATGAACACGCCGAGGTTGATCGGTGGCCCGCCGAAGCGGATCACGCGCGTCGCGATGTCGGCCAGCACGACAATGATCGCGCCGGTCAGCGTCGCGGGGACGAGAACCTTGCTCGGCTGGTGGCCCACCAGCGGCCGCACCAGATGCGGCGCGACGAGCCCGACGAAGCCGATCGCTCCCGCCACAGCGGTCGCCGCGCCGACGCCCATCGCGATACCGATCAAGGCGATCCAGCGGACGCGGCCGACCGCGATGCCGAGGCTCTCGGCCTGCGTATCGCCCAATGCCAGCACGTCGAGCGCGCGGCCGATGAACAGCAGCAAGGCGCCACCGCCGAGGATGAAGGGGGCGGCGAGGCGGACATGATCCCAGCTGCGCTCGGCGATCGATCCCATCAGCCAGTTCATGATCTCATAGGCGGCGTACGGGTTGGGGGCGAGGTTGAGCGCGAGGTTGGTTGCCGCCGCCACCGTGCTGGCGATCGCCGATCCCGCCAGGATCAGCGCCAGCGTCCCGCCGTTCCGCGCCAGCAGGAAGGCGAGCCCGGCCGCGAGGAAAGCGCCGCCCAGGCCGAACAGGGGTGAGGCCAGCGTAAAGCTCGCGCTGAACCCATAATAGATGGCGATGACCGCGCCGAGCGATGCCCCGACCGACACGCCGAGCAGCCCCGGTTCGGCGAGCGGGTTGCGCAGCAGTCCCTGCAGCACCGCGCCCGACAGTCCGAGGATGCCGCCGATCAGCACCGCGAGCAGCACGCGCGGCAGGCGGATCTCGCGGACGATCAGCCCGGGCAGATCGGGAGCGGGATGGAGCAGGGCGCCCGTCACCTCGCCCGGGTGCAGCCACACCGTCCCGGCGAGCAGCGATACCGCCACCGACGCCAGCAGCAGGATCGCGAGGAGGGGGTTGATCCAGCGGCTCATGGCTTCGCCCTCGCGAACGACAAAGGTGTCCGCGCGGCGGCGAGCTTGCGGCGCAGTTCGGTGCGCAGCGTCAGCGCCGCATCGGCGATCATGGGTGTCCCGCAGGAATAATAAGCCTGGCGCACGACCAGCGTCCGCTCGCGTCCCCAGTAGCGCCGCACTAGTGGGTGGCGTGCGACATTTTCGCGCAGGCTCCCGCCCTCATAGCCGCCCTGCAGCAACAATTGCGGGGCGGCGGCCAGCAGCACCTCGACATCGGGGCGCCCATAGGCGGAGGCGGGCGGCTCGTTGGCGACGTTCACCGCGCCTGCCGTCCGCAACACGAGATCGTAGAGCGACCCCTTGCCTGCGCTGAACCCGCCGCCGTCCCAAGCCGCGACCCGGATCGGCGGGCCGCGATCGCGCGCGAGATCGGCGAGCTTGCGGTCCATCGCCGCGATCAGCGCCTCGCCGCGTGCGCGGGCATCGACGGCGGCGGCGATGGTGCGGGTGATCGTGCGGATGGACTTGAAGCTGTCGGCCTCGTCGACCTCCAGTACCGGCCAGCCGAGCTGCTTGAGCAGTCCGCGCACCGCCGGCGTCGTGAAGCGTCCGGCGACGACCAGATCGGGCCGCTGCCGCATCACCTCCTCGGCCGACCCCTTGTTGATGCCGACCCGCTGCGCCGCATCGGACATCAGGGAGCCCTGCGGGTCACGCGCCAACCAGCTGACCGATGCGATGCGCTCGGGCGGCAGCAGCGCCAGCACGATCTGATCGGTGCACTGGTTGATCGACATGACGCGCAAGGGACGCGCGGTCGCCTGCGGGATCGCCGACGGCGCCGCGCTGCCCCGTGAGGAGAGCGCGGCGCCTGCCAGGGCGATCAGGAGGACCGTCTCCCGCATCAGAACGTCAGGCGCGCTCCCCCGTAAGCCGCACGACCCTGCGTCGCGTAGCTAAACACCTCGGTGTAGTTGCGATCGAACAGATTCTCCACGCGGGCGAACAGCTCGACATGCTTGGTCAGCTTGTAGGCCGCACCTACGTTCACCAGCGTGAAGCTCCTCTCTTGCACTAGGAACGGCACGAATGACGGATCGGTGAAGGCGATGTCATACTGCTTGCCGTTGTAGCGCACTGTCACGTTGGCGCTGAGGCGCTGATCCTTAGGCGACCAGCTGAGGCTCGCGCTGGCGACGTTCTTGGCGCGCCGGATCGCCTGTGAGACCGTCTTGGTGCCCGAGAACGGACCGCTGAGCGGTTGCACGCTCCGCGTCTGCGGCGCGTGCAGGTAGGTGTAGCTCGCATCGAAGACGAAGCCGCCGCCGAGCCTGGCATTGGCATAGAGTTCGACACCGCGCTGGTGGGTGCGGTCGGGCAGGTTGATCGGCGTGGTGCCGGCGGCGGTGAAGGTCGTGGTGATTTCGTCCTTCAGATGGTTGGCGAAGTAGGTCGCGCCCAGCGTGATGCGGCCCCCGTCCAGTGCCTGCTCGACCCCGGCCTCCCAGCCTTGAGACTTTTCGGGACGCAGGTTCGGGTTGCCGATGTAGCGGCCTGCCGAGAAATCGAACAATTCGCTGAAGCTTGGCGCCTTCACGCCCGATCCGGCGGCGGCGTGGATGCGCGTGCCTTCCGCGAACTTGTAGCTGCCCTGGACGCGGTAGGTGGTGTCGTCGGCGAAGCGGTTGTTGTCGTCGCGACGGACCGAGGCGCCCAGCGCGAGGGCATCGTTCACGGTGAGGTCGTACTGGCCGACGAAGCCGACATTGGTGGTGTGCCGCCAGCCGAGGAAGCCGCCGAACAGCGAGATCGTCGAGCGCTCGCTCTCCTTCTCGGCATCCAGCGCGAAAGTGATGCGGTGCTTCACTTGATCGGTGCCGAAGCGGAACGCGCTTTCGAACGATCCCTTCAGGCGCTTGCCGCGATCGCCGTAGGACGGGATGACCGGCTGGCCGGCGGGGGGCAGGAAGCTGCTGACGACATCGTAGCCGGTACGGTGCGTATCGGCGATCTGCCCGCTCACCGCATTGGTCCAGCGGCCGTCGAGCAGGTCGAGCTGGGCACGCACCAGGCCGTAGAAGGCGCGGTTCTTATTGTAGACGCCGGGCGAGTCGACGACGCGGCCGAAGGTGGGGCTGCCGAAGACGTTGTCGGTGTCGTCGAGATCGGCCTTGGTATAGCTGTAGCGGCCGACCGCGGTGATGTGGAAATCGGGTGCCGCCGCCCAGATCAGCTTGGCCGATGCACCGAGGTTGTTCGATCCGACATCGCGCTTGCCGCCGATCGCGACCGGATAGCCATCGGTGTGGAGGTAGCTGGACGACAGCGCATAATCGAGGTTGCCCGTGACACCTGCGAAGCGCGCGCCGCCGCTGTACGTGCCCATCGATCCGCCCTCGGCACGCAGGCGGATGCCCGGTGCCTCCGCTCCGGTCAGCGTGATATAATTGATCACGCCGCCGATCGCGTCCGATCCGTAGAGCGACGATTGCTGGCCGCGCAGCACTTCGATCTTGGCATTCTCATCGGCGATCAGCGTGCCGAAATCATATTCGCCGTAATAAGGATCGGAGGCCTTGATGCCGTCGATCAGCGTCAACGTGTGATTGCCCTCGGCACCGCGGATGCGGATCTGGGTCTGCGCGCCGATGGCACCGGTGCGGCTGACCGCCACGCCGGGCACGTCACGCAGCACGTCCGACACGATCCGCACCTGGCGGGCCTGCATCGTGTGATCGTCGATCACGGTGACCGACGATCCGATCAGGTCAATCGGCACGGCATCGCCGGAGCGCGACGCGGTGACGACGATGGTCTCGCCATCGGCATTCTTCGTGGGCTGGGTCGGGTTGCTCTGCGCATAGGCAGGTGCTGCGGCGGCGATCGCCAGCAGCGAAACGAAGGTCCTGGTCATGATATCATCCCCTTGAGCGTCGCGACACTCGGAGAGGACCTGCCGTTCCTGGACGGAACGACCGGCGCGCGTCGGCGGACGGACGCCGTGGCGCCCACCTTACGCACCGAAGCGGCCCCCGCCGCTCGTTCGTCGCTCAGACGGATGAGTACCGTGCCGTGACCATCCCCTGGACCAAGGCAAGAGCGACCGGTGCGCGGGCAGGTCTCCTGGCTTGCGGGTCATCGCACGATGCACGACCTTCCCAGACCTCGCGCACAATGGCGTTCGGTCCAGTGGCTGGCAGCGGGAAGACCCCGCCGCCAAAGTGCATCGCGCTCACCGCTCACAGTTGCAGGGACAGCCACGGATTTGGGGATCGAACCCCTCACCGCATTCCCATTTTAAGCCACTAGGGCACCAGCGCGATCTTTGGGTGCAGTGCAAAACACCGCATCCGCGGCCGCCCATAGTCGGATCGGCGCCGATAGCAAATCCCGGACAGCGAAACGGGCGGACCGGTGGAGACCGGCCCGCCCGCTATCGGGACGCTTACGCAACTCGAACGAAGATCAGCGTTTCGGGCCTGTGCTGGCCGAGGCGGAGCCCGAGCCGCTCGACGAGGCGCCCGCGCCGCTCACCGATCCGGCGAGGTCTCCCGAAGCTCCGGCAGTCGCCGATCCGGCTGCATCACGGGCGCGGCCGACGGCATTGCCCGCACGATTTCGGACGGTGCCGGCCGTGCTCGCCACGCGATCCCGTGCCGTGCCGACGGTGGACGTTGCGGTGTCGCGCGTCCGCGAGACGGTGTTCGAAGCGACGCCGCGTGCGGTGCCGACCGTGCTCGCGACCTGATCGGTGCCGACCAGCTGGGCGTTGGTGCCGACCGAGCGATCGACGCTGGTCGTGCCCGAATTGGCGACGGTGCCGGCGAGCGAGCGATTGCCCGCCGTCGTGCCGAGCGTCGCGTCGGTGCTGCGGCTCACGGTCCCGGCAAGGCCCGCATCGGCGCCGACCTGGCCCGATTTCGGGTTGATCGATTTGTGGCCGGTGACGCTGCCCGATCCGGTCACGCTGTTCGCGGCACTGCCGGTCGCCGAGCCGAGGCGGCTGCTAAGTCCGCCATTGCCCGCAGCCGTGTTCGATACGGTGCTGCCGACGTTGCCGAGCCCCGCGGTGCCGCCGAGCGCCCCGCCGACCATGCCGCCGGCACCACCGCCGAGCAGCTGGCCATGCACGGGCATCGTCGCAATTCCCCCAAGGATCGCCGCCGCAACCATCAGTCGGCTCTTGAGTCCATTGGTCATCTCTATTCTCCTCAATCGGACCGGGCGCGGCCCGGTGACGAGAGAGCAACGATGGCGGTTTCGGCTTTAATCCCGGCGCCGCGAAATTATTTGGGCGAAATTATTTGATCCCGACCGCGCGGGGCGGAATGCGGCACTCGCCGCAGACGATGCCCCTGCCGATCTTGCCCCCGCCCGGCTGCGCTTCGGCGGCGAGGCGATCCACGTCGCCGAGCAGGGCGAGCCGCCCCGCCACCAGCGGCGCCGCGAAGGAGGTGCCGCGCAGGTCCTCCCACCCGCCGCCGGGAATCGCGCCCGCCATGTCCGCGCCGGGGGCCGCGAAATCGACGTGGAGCGCGCGGCCCGCCTCGATCAGCGCCTTGCCCTTTGCATCGACGCCTGTGACCGCGATCACGCCGGGATAGGAGGCCGGATATTGCGGCGGGGCTGCCGGGCCATCGTTGCCGACCGCCGCGACGACCATGATCCCCTTGGCCTGCAGCGCGTTCACCCCCGCCTCCAGCAGCGGATTGGGCGGGCCGACCAGACTGACGTTGATGACTCGCACGCCTTTCGACGCCAGCCACGCCATCGCGCGGACGATCGCGAGCGCCGATCCGTTGCCGGGCGCTCCGCAATAGACATCGGCCACCAGCAAAGTGCCGCCGGGCGCCGCGCCGTGGAAGGCGCCGCTGTTGCCGATGATCAGCGAGGCGACCGCCGTGCCATGCCCGCTCACCTTCGGATCGCCGGCAAAGCCCTTCTGCTCGATCGAGGCGCCGGCGAACACGGGATGGCCGCCGACGCCGCCGTCGATCAGCCCGATGCGTGTGCCTTTCGCGGAGCCGTCCGATCGCGGCGTCGGTGCCTGCGAGGCCCCGAGCGGGGCGCGGGCGGGCTCGTAGATCGGATCGAGCGTGTAGCTGCCGGCGGGATCGAGTTTCTGGATGTCCGCGAGTGCCTTGCGCGCCGATTTGCCCTTGGGCGGGGTCAGCACCGTGACGGGAAGCCCCAGGCCATCGACGGCATCGCGCGAGGCGATCTTGTAGCCCGCGGCGCGCAGAGCCTCGATCGACGCAGTGCCGAGACCGATGCCGATGATCTCGTCCCGGCGCACCGGATTGCCCTCGCCGTCGTCCTCCAGGGTCGAGCGATTGGTCTGCAGCAGGCCGCGCAACCGCTCGCGCCGCAGCGACAGAAGATCGGAGGACGAGGCCGATTGCACGACGCCACCGACTTCGGTGAGTGGCGCCGACAGGCCACCGACGACGGCGGTTCCGCCCGGCCCTGCACCGGTGAGCCCACCGGTCAAACCACCGACGGCACCGCCCAGGCCGCCTCCGCCGAGCAATTGACCCGCGGCCGGCGCGGTACAGGCGAGCATCGCCAGCAAGGTCGCAAAAACAGGCGTCCGCATGTTTCTTCCTTTTTCTTCATCGCGTGGATTAAACGACGCGTCGGGCGCGTTTCATCCGCATGACCAAGAGGCGGACCATTGGACGACGTGGAGCGAAGGCTTGCAAGCCATTTGCCGCGGCTGCGGCGCTTCGCGCACGGGCTTGCGCGCAACACAGCGGATGCGGACGATCTCGCGCAGGCGAGTGCGGAGCGGATCCTGAAGGCGCGCGATACCTGGCAGCCGGGCACCAATTTCGAGGCCTGGGCCTACCGCGTGATGCGCAATCTGTGGATCGACATGACGCGCAGCCGCAAGCGCACCGATGGCCCGCTCGCCCCCGAGGAACTGGGGCATGGCGTGGGTGTCGCGGGCGAGGCTGAGAGCAATGTCGAACTCGGCTATCTGATGCGGGCGATGGACCGTCTGCCCGACGAGCAGCGGGAGGCCTGCGCGCTCGTGCTGATCGAGGGGCTCGCCTATCGCGAGGCGGCGGACGTGCTGGAGGTGCCCATCGGCACACTCACCAGCCGCCTCGTGCGCGGGCGGCAGGCGCTGATGGCGATGCTGGAGGAGTGAACCATGGCTGAGACGATCGACGAAGCCCGGATCATCGCCTGGATCGACGGCGAATTGGATCCCGAAGAGGCGGCCGAGGTCGCCGCCCGCGTGGCGGGGGATCCCGCCCTCACCGCGCTGGCCGAACGCCATCGCCAGATGCGGCTGCGCTTCGCCGCCGCCTTCGGGCCGATCGCCGAGCGACCTGCCGAGCTGCGCCCGCCGGCACCCGTGATCTCGCTCGCGGCAGTGCGGGCGGAGCGCGAGGAGAAGCGCAAGGCCGCTGCTCCGCCGAAGCGCTGGGCCTGGCCGGGTGCGATCGCCGCGAGCCTGTTGCTGGGCCTCCTCGTCGGCCAGCAGGCGCTCGGCCCGCGGGCCGTCAGCGACCGGCCGAACGCCCTCGCGCTCGACGGGACGATCGCGGCGGCGCTCGACGGTCAGCTTTCGGGCGATGCCGGCCCCGTCCGGGTCGCTTTGTCCTTTCGCGACAAGCAGGGGGACTATTGCCGAAGCTTTGCGGGCAGGAGCCTGTCGGGCGTGGCCTGCCGGGACAAGGACGGCTGGACCCTGCGCTACGGAGGCCAGGGCGCGGCGGCGACGGGCGACTATCGCATGGCCGGTGCCGACGAGGCCCTGGCGACGGCGGTGGGCGGCATGATCGCCGGCGAGCCGCTCGACCGCGCGGGAGAGGCTGCGGCACGCCGCAAGAACTGGCGCTGAAAATGCCGGACTCGCCGAAGCGTTAATCTCGGCGTTATCTTCTTCTCGCTTCGGGCGTTGACTCCGGCGCCAAGCGGGCCTCTGCGGCAGCGGCGTGATCTTGAAAACGGTTTGCTTCCCACATGACCAACCTTCTGGAGCTCGTTCGGGGCTTTAAAGACGATCTGCATCGCGGGCGGGGACTTCTGGACCATGCCAAATTCGACGAGGCGCAGGCGTTGCTCGCCAAATATGACGGCCTGTTCCCCAAGGATGCCGATCTCGCGTTGCTCCGGGCCCGGCTCGCGTTCGGCCAGCAGGATTTCGAGGCCGCCAGCGCCCTGTTCGCCAAGGTCCTCGCGCTCGATCCCTTCAACGTCCTCGCCATCGGGATGCAGGCGCACAGCCTCACCAAGATCGGGCAACGCGATGCGGCGCTGACGCTGCTGGAAAGCGCGCGAGCCGCCAAGCCGGATGATAACACCCTCCTCGAATATTATCTCCCCCAGGTCCTGACACAGCGTGGCTTGCCCGAGGCGATCGCCGTGCTGCGCTCCGAATATCAGCGTCGCGGTTCGAACAATAAGCCGACCGCCGCTGCCGAGATCGTTCGCCAGAAGGCGCTTTCCCTGTTCACGATGGACGAAGTCCGCGCGGCCGATCCCGACGATCTGCTGATGCTCGTGGGGGACGTCGCGACCGACGGCTACAATCTGCGCAGCATGTATGCGGCGTTCGAGCCGATCGGCTGCAATTGCGAATTCGGCTTTGCCCAGCGCCACCGTGGCGTCGAGCCGCTAGCATTGTTCCGTTGGACCGGCGTCACGCCCGCCAATCTGATCCGCATGCTCGATTGCAACCTCGACGGGTACGAGGACCCCAAGATCTACAAGATCGATAACCTCACCGGGCGCGAATATATGCTCGTGGAAAGCCTATTCGACACGCTCACCCATACCGGGGTCAGCACCAGCGATCTGCCGGCGGACGAATTCCTCGATCGCGTGACTCGGCGACAGGGCTTCCTCAAGCGCAAGTTCCTTCAGGATGCCGCAGAAGGGAAAAAGATCTTCGTCTACAAGGCCGATCACGTCCTGGGCGAGGAAGAGATGAGCGCGCTGGAGGCGCAGTTGACGCGGCTGGGGGTGCGGCGCATCCTGTTCGTGCAGCTGGACAAGAGCCGTCCGGGCGGCACGTTCGAAGTCACTGCGGAGAAGCGTGCGATGGGCTATCTCTCGCAGGTGCAGCCCAATACGAAATTCGACGAATGGGATCGCATCGTCGTCGCGGCGCACGATCACTTCCTCGGGCGTGGAGCTATCGGCTGATGGATCGCGCGCTCATCCAGGCCGAGCTTCAGACGATCTTCCATGATGTCCTGCGCGCGCCCGGCTTCGTGCCGACGCCGGAGATGGAAACCGGCGCGCATCCCAACTGGACCTCGATCGCGAACGTCGAAATCCTGCTGAGCGCCGAAGAACTCTGGGGCTTCGAATTCAGCAGTGCCGATATCGACGGCGTTCGCAGCTTCGGGGATCTGATCGATGCCGTCGCCGCCAAGCTTGGCTGATCTCCACCCGCTCCTCGCGAAGATACCCCAGCATTCCGTAGAGCAGCCCGATGTGACGGCGCTGCTCTGCGAGGGCGAGGCGATCTCCTATCGCGACTTCTGGGCGCGGGCGATCGATGTCGCCGATCGGCTGATCGGGCTTGGGTTGACCGCCGGCGATCGCGTCGCCTTCGATGCCGAGCGCTTGCCGCACACCTTCAGCAATCTGCTCGGCGTCCTGATCGCGGGCGGTATCTATGTGCCGCTGGGCGAAAAGGCGCCGCCCGCGCGGCACGATGCGATCCTGGCCGATTCCGGCGCCCGCTTCCGCCTGACCGGCGAGAATTGCACGGCGATCGAGGGCGAGCCAGCGAACGGCCGCGAGCCTGCCGGCTATATCCTCTACACCTCGGGTTCGACGGGCGTGCCCAAGGGCGTCCAGATCACGCTCGACAATCTGCTCGACTATTTCGAGAACGTCGAGGCGCTCTATCCGCTGGCGCCCGGCGAGCGCGTGGCCCAGATCCTCGATCTCAGCTTCGATGTGGCGGGCGGGGAGATGTTCCAGGCGTGGCGCGCGGGCGCGACGCTCTGCGTGGTGCCGACGCGCAATGTGCTGATGTGGCCGCGCTATTTCCGCGATCTCGAGATCGTCGAGGCGAAGCTAGTACCCTCGCAGGTCCGGTTGGCTGCCGACAAGAATTTGCTGAAGCCGGGATCGCTGCCCAGGCTGCGTCAGGTCATTTTGGGGGGCGAGCTGGTGACGGGGGCGGTCGTCCGCCAGTTGCGCGCGGCGGCGCCCAACGCGACCCTCATCAACTTCTTCGGGCCGACCGAGGCGACCATCTACATCAGCCATTATCCGATCGAGGCGGACTTCGCCGATCATGAAGGCGTGCCGATCGGCCGGCCACTTCCGGGACAGGCTCTCGTTATCGACGGGGACGAGACCGGTGAATTGTTGCTTGGGGGAAGCCAGCTGGCCCCCGGCTATTGGCGGATGCCCGAGGCGAATGCCCAGCGCTTCATCGAGCGGGACGGGGTGCGCTTCTATCGCACCGGCGATCTGGCGCGCTTCGATCCCGAGCATGGCTTCGTCTTCCTCGCGCGGCTCGATCGCCAGGTGAAGCTCAAGGGGCATCGGATCGAGCTCGACGAGGTCGAGAAGGTGATCCGCACGCATGCCGGCAGCGAACGGGCCTATGTGATCGTCGATGGCGATGAACTCGTCTGCGCGATCCAGGCCGGGCTCGATCTCGAGGCGGTCGAGGCAGGCGCGCGCGCCTTGCTGCCGAGCTATTCGGTGCCCCGGCTCGTGCCGCTCGCGGACTTCCCGCTCAATCCCGCGGGCAAGATCGATTACAAACGCATCCGCGAGATCGTCACCGGCTGAAACCAGCTATTACGCAAGAGGAAGGCGATCGATATGGATGGCGCCACGGACGAGATTTCAAGCGTTGACCGCCGCACCCTGCGCAAGTGGAAGCTGGCTTTCGATCAGGCATTTCGGGACGATACGTCCGAATTTTCCAGCTGGGTCAGCAGCTATACGGGCAAGCCGATCCCCGCGGCCGAGATGGAAGACTGGCTGGACGGGACGATCCGGCGCATCCTGAGCAGCCGCCCGCGATCGATCCTGGAGATCGGCTGCGGCACCGGCGCGATCGCCAATCGCCTGATCCCCCATGTCGATCGCTATTGCGGCGTTGATCTCTCGCCATCGGCCGTCGAGCAACTGACCGAGGCTTTTAGCGGAAGCGCCGTCGCGGACCGTTTCGTGTGCTGTGCCGCGCATGAGGTCGCCCAGCATTTCGGGCAGAAGTTCGACGCAATCGTCTTCAATTCGGTGATCCAATATTTCCCCGATCCCGACTATCTGCAGAGGGTGCTGGCGGCGTCGATTTCGCTCACCAAGCCGGGCGGTTCGATCTTCATCGGCGACGTGCGCAACGGCGATCTCAAGCCGACGCTGATCGCCTCGGTCGCGCTGAGTTCGGCCGCTGCCGATGCCTCGCAGCAGGATGTCCGGGCCGAGGTCGATCGCCTTGGGGAGCTCGATCGCGAGTTGACGCCGTCGCCGCACGCTTTCCATGCGCCGGGCGCGACCTTTCCGAGGCTGTCGAACGTCCGGACACTGCTGAAGTACGGGCGGTTCGAGAATGAGCTGACCCGGTTCCGCTACGACGTGCTTCTCACGCTCGACACGGCCCCGACCGAGGCGGAGACCGATCGGTACAGCTGGGCGGCGTTCGACGAGTCTCTCGAGACGCTGGAACGTCATCTCCGGCGCTTCCCCGATCGGGGTCTGTCCATCACCAACGTCAGGAATGCACGGCTGGCCGGAAGCCTGATTGCACAGCGGCAGATCGCCACGCCCTCATCGGACTGGACGGTCGAGGAGCTTCGCGAGGCCGTCGCCCATCCGAGCCATCCGGGGCATCAGCCTCATGCTTTCGAGGCGCTCGGTCGGCGTCTCGGCCGCGAGGTGGCGGTCAGCTGGAGTCGCCACAGTCTCGACGCGTTCGATGTCGGCTTCGCAGAATCGCGCTGATCCAAGCGACCGCGCAGGGGGCGCCGCCTTTTTTACAACTTGCCCATCGCCATGGTACCAACGCCGGGCTCGATCGTTACGCCACCATTGGGTTTGCGGGAACCGGGCGGAACGGACGATGCCATGGATAATGATTTCGTATTTTCTCGGCGCACCATGCTTGCCGGGAGTGCCGCTGTGGTGACGGCGTCGACGATCGCAACCGATGGGAATGCCGCCGCGGTATCTGCCCTCGACGCTCCTTCGACCATGGCGGTCCGCTTCGAGGTCAACGGCAAGGCCCGTGACCTGACGCTCGATACGCGCACCACCTTGCTCGATGCGCTGCGCGAACATCTCCATCTGACCGGCACCAAGAAGGGTTGCGACCATGGCCAGTGCGGCGCCTGCACGGTGATCGTCGACGGACACCGCATCAATAGCTGCCTGACGCTGGCGGTGATGCACGAAGGGGCCAAGGTCACGACGATCGAGGGACTGGAGACGCCGGACAAGCTCCATCCGATGCAATCCGCCTTCATCACCCACGACGCTTATCAGTGCGGCTATTGCACGCCGGGGCAGATCTGCTCGGCGGTCGCGGTGCTCGACGAGATCAAGGCGGGCATCCCGAGCCACGTGACGGCCGATCTCTCGGCCAGGCCGCAAGTGACGAACATGGAGATGCGCGAGCGGATGAGCGGCAACATCTGCCGTTGCGGGGCCTATTCCAACATCGCCGAGGCGATGGCCGAAGTGGCGGAGACCCGCGCATGAGGCCCTTCACCTACGAACGCGCGACCTCGGCTGCTGCTGCTGCTGCGGCGGCGCGCGATCCCCATGCCCGGTTCATCGCAGGGGGCACCAATCTGCTCGATCTGATGAAGCTGGAGATCGAGGCGCCGACCCACCTGATCGACGTCAACGGTCTGGGCTTCGACCGGATCGAGAAGACGGCGGACGGTGGCCTGCGGATCGGCGCGCTCGTCCGCAACACCGCGCTGGCCGCGAACGATCGCGTACGGGGCGACTATCCCCTGCTCACGCGCGCGCTGGTGGCCGGAGCCTCCGGGCAGTTGCGCAACAAGGCGACGACCGCGGGCAATCTGCTCCAGCGGACGCGCTGCCCCTATTTCTACGACACCAATCAGGCCTGCAACAAACGCAAGCCCGGCAGCGGCTGCGCGGCGATCGGCGGGTTCAGTCGCCAGCTTGCGGTGATCGGCGGCAGCGAGGCCTGCATCGCGACGCATCCGAGCGACATGGCGGTGGCGATGCGCGCCCTCGACGCCAGCGTGGAGACGGTCCGCGCCGACGGCACGACAAGGGCGATCCCCATCGCCGATTTCCATCGCCTGCCCGGCACGACCCCGCACATCGAGACGGCGCTTGCCCCGGGCGAATTGATCACGTCGGTGACGCTGCCGAGGCCTGTGGGTGGCCAGCAGATCTACCGCAAGGTCCGCGACCGCGCATCTTATGCCTTCGCGCTGATCTCGGTCGCCGCGATCGTCCAGCGCGACGGCAGCGGCCGCGTCGCGCTCGGCGGTGTCGCGCACAAGCCGTGGCGGAACGAGGCGGCCGACGCCCTGTTGCCCCAGGGCGGCAAAGCAGTGACCGCGCGGCTGCTCGATGGTGCCAGGCCGACGACGGAAAACAGGTTCAAGCTGACGCTGGCCGAGCGCACGCTCGAGTCGGTGCTGGCCGAAGCGAGGGGCTGAGCCATGAAGTTCGATACCCCCGCCGGCACCAACCCGATCGATCAGCTGAAGGTGATCGGCAAGCCGACCGACCGCATCGACGGCAAGTACAAGACCACCGGCACCGCGACCTACGCCTACGAGCATCACGACGTCGCGCCCAACGCCGCCTACGGCTATGTCGTCGGGGCAGGGATCGCCAGCGGGCGGATCGCCAGGATCGACACGTCCGTCGCCGAAGCCGCGCCGGGCGTCCTCGCGATCGTCACCGCCGACAATGCGGGCAAGCTCGACAAGGGCAAGATGAACACGGCGCACCTGCTCGCCGGGCCCGTGGTCGAACACTATCACCAGGCCGTCGCGCTCGTCGTCGCCGAGACGTTCGAACAGGCGCGCCATGCCGCAGGCCTCGTCCACGTCGACTATGTCCGCGCCAAGGGCAATTTCGATCTCGCCGCGTCGAAGGATGCCAGCATCAAGCCGCCGCCCGGCTTCGGCGGGGCGCCCGACACGGCTGTCGGCGATTTCGACGGCGCCTTCGCGTCGGCGCCCGTGACGCTCGACGCCCATTACACCACGCCCGACCACAGCCACGCGATGATGGAGCCCTTCGCGACGATCGCCGCCTGGGATGGGGATCGCGTCACGCTCTGGACATCGAACCAGATGATCGCCTGGAGCAGGGGTGACGTCGCGAAGACGCTGGGCCTGAAGCCCGAGCAGGTGCGGCTGGTCTCGCCCTATATCGGCGGGGGTTTCGGTGGAAAGCTGTTCGTCCGCGCCGATGCGATTCTCGCGGCGCTCGGCGCCAGGGCGACGAAGCGGCCGGTCAAGGTCGCGATGCAGCGCCCGCTGATGGCGAACAACAGCACGCACCGTCCGGCGACCATCCAGCGCATCCGCATCGGTGCCGATCGGACGGGCAAGATCACCGCAATCGGGCACGAAAGCTGGTCCGGCAACCTGCCGGGCGGCAGTGCCGAGACCGCCGTTTCGCAGACGCGCCTGCTCTATGCGGGGGCCAACCGCATGACCGCGATGCGGCTGGCGGTGCTCGATCTGCCCGAGGGCAATGCGATGCGCGCGCCGGGCGAGGCCTCCGGACTGATGGCGCTCGAAATCGCGATGGACGAACTGGCCGAGAAGCTGGGGATGGATCCGGTCGCGCTCCGCATCTTGAACGACACCCAGGTCGATCCCGAGAAGCCCACCCGCAAATATTCGCAGCGCCAGCTTAACGAATGCCTGAAGATCGGAGCCGAGAAGTTCGGCTGGTCGAAACGCAATGCCAGGCCGGCCCAGGTTCGCGACGGCCGCTGGCTGATTGGCATGGGCGTGGCGGCAGGCTTCCGCAACAATCTGTCCAGCAAGTCCGCCGCACGGGTGCGGCTGGAGCGCGACGGCACAGTGACGGTCGAGACCGACATGACCGACATCGGCACCGGCACCTACACGATCATCGCCCAGACCGCGGCCGAGACGATGGGGCTGCCGCTGGAGAAGATTGCGGTGAAGCTCGGCGATTCGGATTTCCCGGTGTCCTGCGGATCGGGCGGCCAGTGGGGCGCCAACAATTCGACCGCAGGTGTCTATGCCGCCGCGATGAAATTACGCGAGGCGGTGGCGCAGAAACTCGGCATCAATTCGGCCGATGCGGTCTTCGCCGATGGCCATGTCCGCGCGGGCAACCGTTCGGTGAAACTGGCCGACGCCGCCCTCGATGGCCCGCTCTCGGCCGAGGACGGCATCGAATATGGCGATCTCGACAAGAAATATCAGCAATCGACCTTCGCGGCCCATTATGTCGAAGTGGCGGTCGATGCCGCGACCGGCGAGACGCGCCTGCGCCGGATGCTCGCGGTCTGCGCAGCGGGGCGCATCCTCAATCCCAAGGCGGCGCGCAGCCAGGTGATCGGCGCGATGACGATGGGGGTCGGTGCCGCGCTGATGGAGGAACTGGCGGTCGACAAGCGCTTCGGCTTCTTCGTGAACCACGATCTCGCCAGCTACGAAGTGCCGGTCCATGCCGACATCCCGCACCAGGAGGTGATCTTCCTCGACGAGGCCGATCCCCTGTCGTCGCCGATGAAGGCGAAGGGTGTCGGCGAACTGGGGCTCTGTGGGGTCGGCGCGGCCGTCGCTAACGCGATCTACAATGCGACTGGCGTGCGCGTGCGCGATTATCCGATCACGCTCGACAAGACTCTCGATCGCCTGCCAAGCATCGCCTGATCATGTCCGAACGTCTGGAAATCGAGCGGCTCGGCGCCGTCGCGCGGCTGACCTTCGCCAATCCGCCCTACAATCACGCAACGGTCGTGCTGCTGCGCGCGATCGGCGACGCGCTCGACGCGCTCGATGCCGATCCCGAGATTCGCGTCGTCATCCTCGCGTCCGAGGGCAGGATCTTCTGCGCGGGCGCCGATCTCGTCTCGGACGACGGCTTCAAGGGATTGAGCGAGGACCCGCTGCGCGAATTCTACGATCAGGCGCTGCGAATCTTCGATGCGAAGAAGCCGATCGTCGCGGCGATCCAGGGGGCGGCGGTCGGTGCCGGGCTCGGCATCGCAGTCGCCGCCGATTTCCGCATCGCGTCGCCCGAGGCCCGCTTTTCGGCCAATTTCGTCAAGCTCGCCTTCCACCCCGGCTTCGCGCTCAGCTACACGCTGCCGCGCCTGATCGGCCCCCAGCGCGCCGCGACGATGCTGCTGACCGGTGATCGCTTTCGGCCGGACGAGGATGCGGTGTCGGGCCTCGTCGACAAACTGGTGGCGGATGGCCCGTCGCTCGCCGCGGCCACGCTCGATTTCGCCAACCGGATCGCGGTCAACGGGCCGCTGTCGCTGCTCGCCACCCGCGCGACGCTGCGCGCCGGCATCGCCGATCAGGCCCGCGCCCAGCTCCTCGTCGAATATGCCGGGCAGAAGAAGCTGAGCCCCACCGAGGACCATGCCGAGGGCGTCCGCGCCGTCGCAGAGCGTCGGCCGGGGAATTTCAAGGGCAGGTAGGCCCGCTCAGGCCGTCGCAGCGAGTTCCTTCAGTGGCACGCTCGCGTCGGCGAGCTTTTCCGGAGCGATCGCCAGCCCACCGATCACCAGCGCGCGGCCCTGGACATAATCCTTGGTCGCGTTGACGCAGTCGAGCGCGATGACCTTGCCGCCCTTCAGATAGACGATCGAGAAGCTCCGCGCCGCGATGTCGCCGCGCGTGACGCACTGATCGAAGCCGATCGATAGCCCGACGGTCTGGAGGCGGAGGTCGTACTGGTTCGACCAGAACCACGGCACGGCATGATAGCGCACCTCTTCGCCAACGATCGTCTTGGCGGCGACGGTCGCCTGGTCGTTGGCGTTCTGCACCGATTCGAGGCGGATGTGCGCGCCCTCGGCGAAATCATTGTCGTGCGCGGCGCAGTCGCCGATCGCGAAGACATCGGGCAGGCTGGTGCGGCATTGCGCATCGACCGTGACGCCGTTGCCGCCCTTGGCGCCCGCCGCGATCAGCGGCTCGACGGCCGGGATGATGCCGATGCCGACGATCACCATCTCGCACGGTAGCACCTCGCCATCGTGGAGCTGCACGCCCGCGACCTTGCCGTCCTGCTCGACGATGCAGTCGACCTTGGCGCCCAGCCGGACTTCGACGCCATGGGCGCGATGCTCGGCCTCGTAGAAGCGCGACAGCGGCTCGCCGGCGACGCGCGCCAGCACGCGGTCGAGCGCCTCGAGGACGGTCACATGCTTGCCGAACTTGGTGAGGACTGCGGCTGCCTCCAGCCCGATGTAGCCGCCGCCGATCACCACCGCGCGGCTCGTGCCGTCGAGTTCGGACAGCATGCGATCGGCGTCGGCGCGGGTGCGCACGGTATGGACGCCCTTCAGATCGTGGCCCGAGCAGACCATCCGCCGCGGGCTGCCGCCGGTCGCCCAGATGAGCTTGCCGTAGCCGATCGTGGAGCCGTCCTCGAGGGTCAGGCTGTGCGCGTCCGCATCCACCGTCGCGACACGACGGCTGAGCAGCATGGCGATCCTGCGTTCGTCCCAGAAGGCGGCGGGGCGGATCGTGATCCGGTCGAAGGTCTTCTCGCCCGAGAAATATTCCTTGGAGAGCGGCGGGCGTTCGTAGGGCAGTTCGGGCTCGTCGCCGATCATCGCGATCGTGCCTTCGAACTTCGCCTGGCGCAGCGCGATCGCAGCCTGTGCGCCGCCGTGGCCCGCGCCCACGATCACCACGTCATAATGGTCCGCCATCGTCTCTCCTTCGCTTTACGGCTCCCTTCTTCGCAGCGGCGCGGCTGTCAACTCTTCCCCCGGAACGATCCGCCCCCCGCCGGGTTGAGCCACCATACGAACAGGAAGGGAAGACCATGCTCTGGACGATCGTCGTAATCCTCGTGATTCTCTGGTTGCTGGGCTTTTCGCTCCACGTCGCCGGTGGCCTCATCCACATCCTGCTGATCGTCGCGCTCGTCGTCGGGCTCGTCCAGCTGTTCTCCGGCCGGCGGGTCTAGCCAACCACTCCTGCGGCTTCCGGTAAAACCCGGAAGCGCGCGGGCACGGCAAATCCTGCTACGGCGTTAACCGGCGTCGACCGCTGCGCGTTTCCGTGCGTCGCGACGTCATGCCAGTAAGCCGGACGCCCGACAGCGGACCACGGCCCTTTGTTTTTTTTACCGTTGGTGTGCGTTGGCTGGGGGGCCGCAGGGGTTGATCGGTCAGTCCGCGATGCTGCGCGTGATGTGCGTCGTCGCTGCCGTGATGGGCAGCGCGGGGCCGGCGCGCGCGCAAAGCGGCCCCGAATTCCGCGAGCAGCCGACCGAGATCGAGAAGCAGGTCCTCGTCCTGCTGAACGCCGCCCGCGCCAATCCGGCGGGCTATGCCGAGGCTCTGCGCAGCTACCGCGCCGCTTTCCACGGCAAGATCGTCTCCGAGCCGGGCGCTGCGATGGATGTCGAGACGGTCGAAGGTGTCGTGCCGGTCGAAGAGGCGATCACCTTCCTCGGCCACCAGCAACCGCTCGGCACGATCAATCCCGGCACCACGCTGCGCGACGCGGCGCTCGATCACGTCCGCGAACAATCGGTCTCCGGCCGCACCGGCCACTTCAGCCCCGAGGGCAAGGGCCCGGCCGATCGCAACATGAAGCACGGCGGTGGCCGCGCCGTCGCCGAAGTGATCGCTTACGGCGCGACCGATGCCAGCGAAGTGGTGCGCGAACTGATCGTCGACGACGGCGTCCAGGACCGCGGCCACCGCGTCGTCCTCTTCGCCCGCCACCTGAAGTTCGCCGGCGTCTCCTGCGGCACCCACCCGACCTTCGGCACGATGTGCGTCATCGACATGGCCGACAGCCCCGACGGCAACGGCTGACGCGAGGCGCCTTGAGGGCGATCATCTTTACCGAATCATGGTCGGGGAGAGAGGATTCGAACCTCCGGCCCCTGCCTCCCGAAGACAGTGCTCTACCAGGCTGAGCTACTCCCCGATGGAGTCCGATCCCCAAAATGCTTCCGGGTGAAGCGGGATCGGCGAGCCAAGGAGCGGCGCTTTAGCGACGGTGTCCCGACCTCGCAAGAGCTAAGCCGACGATCTTCTCCCGATTGCACCTAAACCCTTCCGAACGCTGGCGCTTCCCGAAACGATCGGCTAGCCAAACGCCCCTGTGGGCCGTCTCGAAATCCTCGCTACGCTACTGGGCGTCGCCAACATCCTCCTCCTGGTGCGCAGGAGCGCGTGGAATTATGCCTTCGGGCTGGCGATGGTGGCCTTGTATTCGCACATCTTTTTCACGCAGCGGCTGTACAGCGACGCGCTGCTCCAGATCTTTTTCTTCGTGCTGCAGCTCTACGGCTGGTGGAATTGGGTACGGGGTGAGGAGCAGACCGGCGACGTCATCGTCGAGCGGCTCGATTGGCGGTCGCGGGCGTGGTGGCTCGCGGTGGTCGTCCCGGCGTGGGCGCTGTGGAGCTTTGCGATGGCGCGGCTGACCGATGCACAAAACCCCTTCTGGGACGGGGCCGTCGCGGCGCTCAGCATCGCCGCGCAGCTGATGCTCGCGCGCCGGCTGATCGAGAATTGGCCGATGTGGGTGCTGATCGACGTCATCGCGATCGGCCTCTATCTCACGCGCGGGCTGACGCTCACCGCCGGCCTCTATCTGCTGTTCCTCGTCATGTCGGCCTGGGGCTGGATCGCGTGGCACCGTGCCGAGCGCGCGCAGCAGCTGGTGGCGGCATGACGACCGGGCTGATCGTCGGGCGGTTCATGCCGCCGCACAACGGGCATCAGTTGCTCGTCGGCACGGCGGAGGCGCTGGTCGATACGCTGGTAATCCTGCTGCGGGTCGGGCCCGACGACACGATTTCGGCCGATCAACGCGCGGCCTGGCTCGGCATGATCTTCCCGCGGGCGACGATCGTCCGCTGCGACGAAGGCGCGGGCGAAGCCCCGCGCTGGGCCGAGCGGGTCGAGCGCGTACTGCCGGGGCCGATCGACGTGGTGTTCGCCGGCGACAATGGCGAGGTCGCGCTCGCCTCGGCTTTGGGCGCGCGTTACATCCCGCTCGATCCGCATCTCGCGACGATCCCGACCGACGAGGCGGCGATCCGCGCCGATCCGTCGCGCGAGTGGCGCTGGCTGCCCCCGTCGGTCCGCCCGCATTACGTCAAGACGATCTGCCTGCACGGGCCGGAGAGCACGGGCAAATCGACGCTCGCGCCCGAACTTGCCAAACATTTCGACACGATCTGGCTGCCCGAATATGGCCGCACCTATTGCGAGGTGTTCGGGCTTGCGCTGACCATGGCCGATCTGCTCGCGATCGGGCGCACCCATGCGGCGATGACCGAGACGGCCAAGCGCTTCGCCAACCGCCGCCTGATCCTCGACACCGATCCGCTGATGACCGCGGCCTGGGCCGAGATGCTGTTCCACCAGTCCGATCCCTGGTTCGGCGGGTTCCAGGATACGGCCGATCTTTACCTGCTGCTCGATATCGACATTCCCTGGATCGACGACGGCACGCGCTTCTTCGGCAGCGAGGAGCAGCGCCGGAAGTTCTTCGATTGCTCGCGCGATCAGCTCGAGCGGCGGGGCATCCCTTATGCGCTGATCAGCGGCCCGGCCGAGGAGCGGTTCGATCGCTCGATCGCGGCGATCGAGAAGGCGGGTCTCGGCTGAGGCTCCACCCGCGCGTGTTACAGAAATGAGTATTAATCGTCCTGCGTTGGTGGGATAAGCCGCCCCTCGAGCCGGGGGGCTATCATGTTGATGAAACGAGGCGCGCTTCGCGAAGCGCCATTGGCGGAGCAGGCCGGGAGCGTCGCCTTCCTGTTTTTCGGCGAATTGTTCCTGATTCCGCATCTGCTGCCGATCGCCATCGCCTTGTCGCGCCAGCCCCATGCGCCGCGCATCACGCTGTTCGTCATCTCCAGCGTGCATGAGGAGATCATCGCCGAGGCGCTGGCGCATCTGGGCATCACGACGATCGCGATCCGCCGCGCGCGGGGTTTCCGGACCTTCCCGGCGGGCATGCGCGAGACGCCGCATCTGCCGTGGAAGCTGCAGGTGCTCGCGCGCAATGCACTGGCGATCCTCGCCCACGATGTCGCCGTGGTGGCCGAGCGGACGAGCCTGTGGTTGCCCAAGCTTGCGCGCGGCTGGGGTGCCGCCTTCATCTACAACGAGCATGGCGCCGGGCCGCACGCCAATTTCTCGTCCAGCCGCAACCGCGCCGCATCGTGGATCCTGATGCCGGGCGAGGGCATGGCGACGCGCTTCCGCGAGAGCGGCCATCCCGACGCCCGCGTCGCCGTGGTCGGCTACATCAAGCGCGATTTCATCCGCGAGATCTCGGGATCGGGCCGCCTGCCGACGTTCGCCGAGCAGCGGCCGACCGTCGTCTACGTGCCGCACTGGCTGCGCCATAAATCGAGCTGGTGGGACATGGGCGAGGCGGTGCTCGACTATTTCGCCGCGTCGAAGGATTACAACCTCATCCTCGCGCCGCACATCCGCCTGCCGGAATTCGTGCCCGATTTCGAGGCGCGCGTGGCGAAATATCGCGATTGCCCGAACATCCACATCGACGCGACCTCGTTCCGCCTGATCGACCAGAGCTACATCAACGGCGCCGACATCTATCTAGGCGACGGATCGAGCCAGGTGCTGGAGTTTGCCGAGAATCCGCGACCGGCGGTGTTCCTCAATCCGCAGGGCCATGACTGGATGGCCGATCCGCGCTTCAGCCACTGGTCGATGGGCGACGTCGTCGGCGATATCGGCGGACTCGACGCCGCGCTGGCCCAGGCACCTGCGCGGCATCCCTTCTATGCCTCGGTACAGCGGGCCTACGTGGCGCGGATGATGGGGCCGGACACCGGCAACGCCAGCGAGGCCGCCGCGCAGGTCGTCCTCGATACGATGGCCGAGCGTCGCGCGCCGGTGCCGGTTGCCCTGCCGCATCTCGACGCGCTGCCGACGGCGGCCTAATCCCGGCGCATCACGGCCGGGAGGATATCGGATGAAGAGGGTACTGCTCGGTCTGCTGGCCGCCGCCCTGCCCGTGGCTGCACATGCCGCCACTGCCGATGGCATCATCCGCCACGTCACCCTGATCGATGTCGCGCAGGGCCGCGCCCTGCCCAACCGCGCGGTGGCGTGGCGTGGTGGCGATGTCGTCGCGGTCGGCCCCGATGCGGCCGTCGCCAGGGCATGGCGTGCGAAGCGCAGCGTCGAGGGCAAGGGCAAATTCCTGATTCCCGGCCTCTGGGACATGCACGTCCACTTCGGCGGCGGGCCGGAGCTGATCGAGGAGAATAAGGCGCTGCTCGCGCTCTACGTGGCGAACGGCATCACCACGATCCGCGATTGCTCGGGCGACCTGCCCGATCAGGTACTGGCGTGGCGCGGCGAGATCGCGCGCGGCACCCTGTTCGGTCCGCGCCTGCTGAGTTCGGGCGCCAAGCTGGAAGGCATCAAGCCGATCTGGAAGGGCACGCTCGAGGTCGGCAGCAAGGCCGATGTCGATGCCGCGATCGCGCACGAGCGACAAGTCGGCGTCGATTTCGTCAAGATCACCGACAGCACGCTCGATCCCAGGCTCTTCCTCTATGCGGTGTCGAAGGCGAGGCAAGCGGGCCTGCGCGTCTCGGGCCATATCCCGATGCAGGATACGATTGCCGAGGCCGTCGATGCCGGGATCAGCTCGATCGAGCATATGGATTATGCCTACAAGGCGGGCGTGAAGGACGAGGCGCGGCTCTCGGCCGACTTCGCTGCCGGCCGCATCGACCGGCCCAAATTGAGCGCAGAGATCGACGCGGGCTTCGATCGCGAGACGGCGATGGCCGCCTACCGGAACCTCGCCGCGAAACATGTCTTCGTCACGCCGACGCTGACGATCAGCCGCACCACCGCCTTCCTCGATCGCGACGACCATTCCCACGATCCCGAACTGGCCTACATCGGCCCCGGCCTGCGCAAGACCTACGACTGGCGCATCCAGCGCGCCGCCTCCGCCACCCCTGCCGAGGTCGCCGCGCGCCACGCCCATTTCGAGCATCTCGCCGCGATCCTCCCGCTGCTGCAGAAAGCGGGTGTCACGATCATCGCGGGCACCGACGCGGGCTTCCTCAACAGCTTCGATTACCCCGGCTTCGCGCTCCACCAGGAACTCGGCCTGTTCGTGAAATACGGGCTGACGCCGGGCCAGGCGCTCGCCTCGGCCACGCGCGCCGGGCCCGCCTGGTTCGGCCAGCTCGATCGCTACGGCGCCGTCGCGCCGGGCAAGTCCGCGGACCTCGTCCTGCTCGATCGCAATCCGCTGCAGGACATCGCGGCGACCAAGGCGATCCGGATGGTCGTGCTGAAGGGCAAGGCGCTCGATCGGGCCGCGCTCGATGGCCTGCTCGCCGATGCCCGCACCAAGGTCGCCGCCTGGAACAAGGCCCAGCGCTAGGTCATCCGCGCTCCTGATCCTCCCCCGCCAGGGGGAGGTGGCAGCGTAGCTGACGGAGGGGGCGGGCGGCGAAGGTCTCGAGAGGCAGTGCTTCCTCCCCCTCCGAGGCCTTCGGCCCCACCTCCCCCTGGCGGGGGAGGATTGGAGTCAGCGCTAAGCCCTTCCGCCGTCGGCGATATGTTGCCACAGGGCGGCCGTGGAATCGCAGGGCGGGAATATCCGGGTGCCGGGGCGGGCGGCGCAAGCGGCGCGGGTCGCCGGATTGCTGCTCGCTTCCTGCCTGCTGGCCGCGCTGCTCGAGCTTATCGGCCTGCCTGCCGGACTGCTGCTGGGGCCGATGATAGCGGCGATCGTCTTCGCGACGCGGGGCGGGATGTTGCGGATGCCGGCGCCCCTGTCGCTCGCGCCGCAGGCGGCGATCGGCCTGCTGATCGCCCATTCGCTCAATCCCTCGATCCTGCTGGCCGCGATCCACCAGCCGGGGCCGTATATCGCGGGCACGCTGACGACGCTCGTGATCAGCATCGTCGCCGCTTACGTGCTGATGCGCTGGCAGGTGCTGCCGGGATCGGTCGCGGTGTGGGGATCGATGCCCGGCGCGGCGACGGCGCTGGTGGTGATCGCGCGCGACGAGGGCGCCGATTGGCGGATGGTCGCGGTGATGGCCTATCTGCGGATGATCGTCGTTGCCGCGGTCGCATCGGTGCTCGCCGTCGTCGTGACCGGCCACGCCGGCAGCCATCCGCCCGGCGGCGACTGGTTCCCGTTCCTCGATGCGCGGCGTCTGGCGGAAACCGCGGCGATCGGTTTCCTCGGCGTGTGGGGCGGACGGCGGCTCAGGCTGCCCGCGGCGGCGCTGCTCGGCCCGATGATCCTCGGCGCCGTGCTGGAGGGCGCGGGGCTGGCGCATCCGCAATTGCCGGGGCTGCTGCTCGCGCCCGCCTATCTCCTCGTCGGCTGGCGGATCGGGCTCGGCTTCACGCCGGGGATCGTCGCCGCGGCGGCGAAGGCGGCGCCGCGGCTGCTGCTGGCGATCGGCGCGATGGTCTTCTTCTGCGCGGGCTGCAGCCTGATCCTCGCGCATTTCACCGGCCGCGATCTGATGACCGCCTATCTCGCGATGAGCCCCGGCGGCGCCGATTCCGTCGCGATCGTGGCGAGTGCGATCCATGTCGACGTGCCGTTCGTGATGTCGATGCAGATGCTGCGCTTCGTCGTGGTGCTGCTGACCGGCCCGCGTCTGGCGCGCGTGATGGCCCGCCGTATGGAGAAATATATCCGCCCCGCAGAGGATGCGCCGGGCGCCCCTTGAAGCGGTAATTTCAATCCATATATGATCTGTTCGCTATCTGTAACAGGAAAAGAGCATGATCCGTCCATCCCACCCCCTGTCTCCGAACGCCGCGAACCGACTGGCTGGAAGGCTGGATTTTCGCCGCCGGGGCACGGGCGGGAAAAGGCGCATGCCCCCTGACAGGGCGTCAACACTGTCAACTTCCGCCGCGTGGCACCTCCGCAATCGCCCCACGCTTGGCGCTTTCGCCCACGTCGGCTAGGCGGTCGCGCATGACTCCCTTGGACAAGATCCGTAACTTCTCGATCATCGCGCATATCGACCATGGCAAGTCGACGCTCGCCGACCGGTTGATCCAGCGCACCGGCGGCCTCACCGAGCGCGAAATGTCGGCGCAGGTGCTCGATAATATGGATATCGAGAAGGAGCGCGGCATCACCATCAAGGCGCAGACCGTGCGCCTCGACTGGAAGGGCTATGTCCTCAATCTGATGGACACGCCGGGCCACGTCGACTTCGCCTACGAGGTCAGCCGCAGCCTGGCCGCCTGCGAAGGCGCACTGCTGGTGGTTGACGCGGCGCAGGGCGTCGAAGCGCAGACGCTCGCCAATGTCTATCAGTCGATCGAGCATGATCATGAGATCGTGCCGGTGATCAACAAGATCGATCTCCCCGCTGCCGAGCCCGACAAGGTGAAGAAGGAAATCGAGGACATCATCGGCCTGCCCGCCGACGACG